>OJDV01000020.1_pt1 | contig 168786 bp, 157 predicted proteins | sample 1592911 | NCBI WGS metagenome assembly OJDV01 (sample SAMN05416860, study PRJEB24817) | seawater metagenome | isolation source: Sea water | place: Canada:Atlantic | collected 2013-11
TCGACGATGCCCGCGTCTTCGTCACGGTCGAGAACGTAAACGACGCGCCTGTTGCAGTGGACGATGTGGACGCCACAGAAGAGGACACGCCTGTGACCATCTCCGTGCTGGACAACGACAGCGACGTGGACGGCGATGATCTGACAGTGACCGAGGCGACTTCGCCCGACGGCACCGTCGAGATCAACGACGACGGCACGATCACCTTCACGCCGAACCCCGACTTCACGGGTGAGGCGACGATCGACTATACGATTGAAGACGAGGAAGGTCTGGAAGACGCGGCGCAGGTGACTGTGACGGTTGGTCCTGTGACCGATCCGCCCGTGGCCACGGATGACGCAGCCGAGACGGATGAGGACACACCTGTCACCATCGACGTTCTGGGCAATGACACCGATCCCGACGGCGACGATCTGACTGTAATCGAGGCAACCAGCCCCGATGGCACCGTCACGATCAACGACGACGGCACATTGGAGTTCACGCCGAACCCCGACTTCAACGGCGAGGCCGTGATCACCTACACGATCACCGACGGCACCGGCAATGAAGACACGGCCGAAGTGCTGGTCACGGTGAACCCCGTCAACGACGGCCCGCTGGCCGAAGACGACGCGGCCGAGACACCGATCAACACGGCAGTGACGATCCCCGTTCTGGACAACGACTCTGATCCCGAGGGCGATCCGCTCGAGGTGGTCTTTGCCTCCAGCCCGGATGGCGAAGTCGTCATCAACGACGACGGCACGCTGACCTTCACACCGAACGACGGCTTCACAGGCGATGCGCAGATCAACTACACGATCTCCGACGGCGAGCTGACCGATCCTGCGGTTGTGACGGTTGTGGTCTCCGACCCCGACCAGACACCCGAGGCGGTTGATGACGTGGCCGAGACGGATGAGGACACGCCTCTGACAATTCCGGTTCTGGCGAACGACACGGATCCGAACCTTGATCCGCTGGAAGTGATCGAGGCGACGTCGCCTGACGGTGACGTTGTGATCAACGACGACGGCACGCTTGAGTTCACGCCTGCGCCGGACTTCAACGGCGAGACCACGATCACCTACACGATCACGGACCCTGACGGGAACGAGGACACGGCGGAAGTCGTGGTCACGGTTAACCCTGTGAACGACGCGCCAGTTGCGGTGGACGATGCGGATGAGACGCCGTTCGAGACGCCTGTTATCATCGACGTTCTGGGCAACGATTCTGACGTGGACGGCGACGATCTGACGGTGACCGAGGCGACATCGCCCGACGGCACGGTCGAGATCAACGACGACGGCACGCTGACCTTTACACCCGCTGACGGGTTCGAGGGCGAGGCGACCATCAGCTACACGCTCACCGATGGTGAGCTGTTTGACACAGCCGAGGTCACGGTTCTTGTTGCGGACGCGCCCGAAGGCTTCTCGCCCGTTGCGGTGGACGACTTTGACGAGACGCTGGAGGAGACACCTGTCACCATCGACGTGCTCGGCAACGACACGGACCCCGACGGCGATCCGCTGACAGTGACCGAGGCCACGTCCGAGGACGGCACGGTCACGATCAACGACGACGGCACGCTGGAGTTCACGCCCAACCCCGACTTCTTTGGCGAAGCGGTGATCGACTACACCATCACCGACGGCAACGGCGGCATCGACGATGCCCGCGTCTTCGTCACGGTCGAGAACGTAAACGACGCGCCTGTTGCGGTGGATGATTGTGTGGCGACAGAGCTGGATACACCTGTCGACATTCCTGTCCTGGCAAACGATTCTGATCCAGATGGTGATGATCTGACGGTGACTGAAGCCACCAGCCCTGATGGCGAGGTTGTGATCAACGATGATGGCACGCTGACGTTCACTCCGAACGATGGTTTCACAGGCGATGCTGAAATCGCCTATACCATTACTGATGGAAACGGCGAGACGGCTGAGGCGGTTGCCAAAGTATCTGTAGGCGAGGAGACAGAGCCACCTGTCGCCGCGGATGACACGGCGGAGACCGATGAGGACACGCCTGTCACCATCGACGTGCTGGGCAACGACACTGATCCTGATGGTGATCCGCTCGAAGTGATTGACGCTACATCACCTGACGGTGAGGTTACGATCAACGACGACGGAACGATCGAGTTCACGCCAAACCCTGACTTTAACGGTCCAACCACAATCACTTACACCATCACCGACGGAAACGGTGGTGAGGATACGGCGACGGTTGATGTGACTGTGAATCCTGTCAACGACGGCCCACTTGCCGAAGATGACAATGCGATCACGCCTCAGGGCACGCCGGTTACGGTCTCGGTTCTGGACAACGACAGCGATCCGGAAGGCGATCCGCTCGAGGTGGTCTTTGCCTCCAGCCCGGATGGCGAAGTCGTGATCAACGACGACGGCACGCTGACCTTCACGCCCAATGAAGGCTTCACAGGCGACGCGCAGGTCAACTACACCGTTTCCGATGGCGAGCTTACGGACCCTGCGGTTCTGTTTGTCGAAGTGCCCGAGGACGCGGAAGGCTTTGCGCCCGTTGCGGTCGATGACACGGCTGAAACCGTGGAAGAGACGCCTGTTACCATCGACGTTCTGGTGAACGATACTGATCCAGAGGATGATCCGCTCACGATCACCGAGGCGACCTCGGATGATGGAACGGTTGTGATCAACGACGACGGCACACTGACCTTTACTCCGAACGAGGACTTCTTCGGTGAGGCGGTGATCGATTACACCGTAACGGACGGCAACGGCGGCTTTGACGACGCGCGCGTCTTTGTCGACGTTGAGAACGTGAACGATGCACCAGTGGCCGAGGACGATTGTGTCGCAACCGATCTGGACACACCTGTGACCATTGATGTGCTGGCAAACGATAGCGATCCGGACGGCGACGATCTGACAGTGACGGCGGCGACATCGCCAGACGGCACGGTCGAGATCAACGACGACGGCACCATCACCTTCACGCCGAACGATGGCTTCACCGGTGACGCTGAAATCGCCTATACCATCTCGGACGGTAATGGTGAGACGGCTGACGCGGTTGCCAAAGTCTCGGTCGGTGAAGACTCCGCGCTCCCAGTGGCAGCGGACGACACCGCAGAGACGGATGAGGACACACCTGTCGTCATCGACGTTCTGGTCAACGACAGCGACCCCGATGGTGATCCGCTCGAAGTGATTGAGGCCACATCGCCTGACGGCGAGGTTACGATCAATGACGACGGAACGATCGAGTTCACGCCAAACCCCGACTTCAACGGGCCGACCACGATCACCTATACGATCACGGACGGCAACGGTGGCACGGATGAAGCAACTGTTGATGTCACGGTGAACCCTGTCAACGATGGCCCGCTGGCCGAAGATGACGCGGCAGACACCGATATCGGCACACCTGTTACCGTCTCGGTTCTGGACAACGATAGTGATCCGGAAGGCGATCCGCTCAGCATCTTCTCGGCCTCCAGCCCTGATGGCGAGGTTGTGATCAACGATGATGGCACGCTGACATTCACTCCGAACGATGGTTTCACGGGTGAGGCGCAAGTCAACTATACTGTCTCTGACGGTGAGTTGACCGATCCTGCTGTCCTCTTCGTCAACGTGACCGATCCTGCCGAGGCACCTGATGCGGTGGATGATGTGGCGGAGGTCCCAGAAGACGGTACTGTGACCATTCCAGTGTTGGCCAACGATACCGACCCGAACCTCGATCCTCTTGAGATCAAGGAGGCATCTTCGCCTGACGGGGAGGTTGTGATCAACGACGATGGCACGATCCAGTTCACGCCGACTCCGGATTTCAACGGTGATACAACAATCACCTACACGATCTGCGATCCGGACGGGAATGAGGATACGGCAACGGTCGCGGTCACGGTCACACCTGTCAACGATGTGCCTGTAACTGAGGATGACGTGGCCGAAACCAATCAGGACACGCCCGTTATCATCGACGTGCTGGCCAATGACAGTGACCCAGACGGCGACCCGCTCACGGTAACGAGTGCAGCAAGCCCAGATGGCGATGTCGAGATCAACGACGACGGCACCATTACCTTCACACCCAACCCAGGCTTTAACGGGCCTGCCGAGATCACATATGTGGCATCGGACGGGAACGGGGGCGAAACGCCCGGCACTGTCAGCGTTCTAGTCATCGACGGTATCGTTATCGGTACCGATGGCGACGATCTGATCGACGATACCTTCGACCAAGACCCCGACGGTGATGTTGTTGACGGTGGCGATGGCTTCTTGCCGGGTGAAGAGCCCGAGGATGACATCATCATTGCGGGTGCTGGCAATGATACGGTTGTTGCGGGAGCTGGCGACGACGATGTCTCTGGCGGCACGGGCGACGATGAAATCGACGGCGGTGTGGGTGACGACGATCTGCGCGGTGACGAGGGCGAAGATACGATCCTCGGCGGTGCAGGCGACGACACGCTCAGCGGCGGTGACGACAACGACAGCCTTGAAGGTGGGTCAGGTGATGACACGCTCGAAGGGGATGCGGGTGACGACACGCTGCGTGGCAACACTGGCTTCGACACGATCCACGGCGGCGAGGGCGACGACCTGCTCGACGGCGGCGGCGATGACGATGAGCTGAGCGGCGACGAGGGCAATGATACCCTCCAAGGCGGTTTGGGCGACGACACGCTGGTTGGCGGTATTGGAGACGACAGCCTTGATGGAGGCGGCGACAATGACACGCTCGAAGGCGGGATCGGCGAAGACACTCTGCGCGGCGGGGTTGGCGACGACTCTTTGCACGGTGGTGATGACGACGACCTGCTCGACGGTGGTCAGGGCGACGATTCACTAAGCGGCGACGCTGGTGACGACACGCTCGGGGGTGCGCTTGGCGATGACACGCTGGACGGCGGTGAGGGCGACGATGTCCTGACTGGCGGCTCGGGCGAGGATCTGTTCCTTGGCGGTGCGGGTGATGACACCATGACAGGTGGCAATGACCGTGACACGTTCGAGGATGTAGACGCGGGCGACGTCGTTGATGGCTCCGAGGGAGGTGACGACTTTGATACCCTCGATCTGACAGGCTCTGCGCCTGAAGGTGGTAGCCTTGAAGTTGTGTTCGATCCCGAGAATGACGAAAACGGTGTTGTTAACTACTTCGACGAGGATAATAACCCAACGGGTCAGCTCGTCTTCAACAACATCGAGAATGTCATTCCGTGCTTCACACCCGGCACTCTGATCGCCACGCCAAAAGGCGAGCGTAAGGTCGAAGAGCTTGAAGTCGGAGATCGCATTATCACCCGTGACAACGGGATGCAGGAAATCCGCTGGATCGGACGTCGCGAGATGTCTGGTGAGGAACTTGTCGCGAAAGAGCACTTGCGTCCGATCCTGATCCAGAAGGGCGCTTTGGGTAATGATCTTCCCGAGCGGGACATGATGGTATCGCCGCAGCACCGTGTGCTGATCGCCAATGACAAAACGGCCCTCTACTTTGAGGAGCGTGAAGTCTTGGTCGCGGCGAAACACCTGACGGATATGGAAGGGATCGACGTAGTTGACGTGTCGCACACCACCTATATCCATATCATGTTCGACCAGCATGAGGTGATCCTGTCGGATGGCTGCTGGACCGAAAGCTTCCAGCCCGGTGACATGTCACTGGCTGGGGTGGGTGATGCGTCACGCGAGGAAATTCTGGAACTCTTCCCTGAACTCGCCACGCGCGAGGGTATCGAGGCCTATGCCGCAGCCCGCAAATCGCTCAAGAAGCACGAGGCGAAGCTGATCACCAAGAAGACCTGATCTTCCAAACAAAATTCCCCAAGGCAGACCCGACAACGGGTGCCGCCTTGGGGTCCACTTGTATGCAGCATCACTCGAGGAGTAGTGACCCTGAGTGAGTGAGGGCGGAGCCCATCGTGGCTCCGCTTTTCATCTTCCTGAGAATTGTTTCTAAAAGCGGCCTAATGCTGCTGCACGGATGTAAATCGTTGTCTTTGTTTGGAAAAATTAACGATTTGTTCAGAAATAGGTCCAGATGAATCCCGAAATTATGTTAGAATAACGCGAGGGAAGTGGTCCGTTCTGACTACTTGCCCGAACTTTCTGCAATCACTACGGGATTTGAAATGGCGGATATTTTTGGAACAGACGCCAATGACAGCCTTGTGGGTACCGATGAAGACGATCTGATCGTTGGTAGTGCCGGAGACGACAGGCTTGCTGGTCGCGCGGGAAACAACTTTCTGTCTGGCGAGGGTGGTGATGACACCCTTGTTGGCGGCTCGGACGTGGATGACATGTCCGGCGGGGAGGGTGATGACGTCCTGATCGGGAACAACGGCGACGATCTTTTCAACGGTGGAGCAGGCGCCGACACGATGACCGGCGGCACAGGTCGTGACGTTTTCCATAATGTAAGCGCAGGCGATGTGATTGACGGCGCAGAGGGGGGAGACGGTGATTATGACCGGATCAACCTCGAGGGTGCGATGCCCGAGGGCGGGAGCTTTTCCATCGTTCTTGATCCTGAAAACCGCGAGAATGGTGAGATCAACTTTGCCGACGCACGGGGTGAGGACGCTGGCAAAATCGAATTTAGCAATATCGAGAAGATCGTGCCTTGTTTTACGCCAGGTACACGGATTGCCACCGCGCGGGGCGAAGTAGCGGTTGAAGCGCTGAGCGTTGGCGACAAGATCATCACTCGCGATAATGGCCTCCAAGAGATCCGCTGGATCGGGCGCTATGCGTACTCGAGTGGGGATTTGGATGCTGCCGCCCACCTTAGACCGATCCGCATCTGCAAGGGCGCGCTTGGCAACGATCTGCCAGAGCGAGATATGATGGTATCGCCCAATCATAGAATATTGGTTTCAAACGATAAAACTGCTCTTTATTTCGAAGAGAGCGAAGTTCTTGTTGCTGCCAAACATCTAACGGGTTTGACAGGCGTTCATCCAGTCAGTGATGTGCAGACGACCTATATTCACCTGATGCTCGATGCCCACGAGGTGGTGTTGTCGGATGGAACGTGGACCGAAAGCTTCCAGCCTGGTTTGGGCTCTCTCGCGGGGGTGGGCAACGCCCAGCGCACCGAGCTTTTCGAGATATTTCCAGAGCTTGAGACGCTTAAAGGGATCGCCGGATATCGAGCCGCGCGTAAATCCGTAAGAGCGTATGAAGCGGCGTTGCTGCTGGTTAAATAGAGGCGTTTTTCGCACGCCATGCGGCCCATGCTTCGGGCGTGTCGAGATCAGTCCGCGCATGGGAGCCCGCGAGGGGGACATGCACTGTTCTACTGCTATGTTCTTTGACAATCGCCCTGCCGCCGCTGTCTCCTGACAGGTGCAGCAGGGCGGGGAAAAGACTGGCGTGAAAAACGATCGGGTGGCCTGCGTGTCCATCTTGGGTCGTCGCGCGCCAGATTAGTTTTTCTGTCTTTAGATCAATCGCTTGAAGGACGCTATTCATGTCATCTTTGTCAACGTCAGGCATATCTGCCAATAGCACCATCACAGCATCGCAGTCGCTCTGCACTGCACCGATGCCTGCACGCAAACTAGCGTTCATACCCTCGGCGGCATCTGGTACGGCAACAGCCGCAATGTCCAGCCCGTCAACTGCCGCGTAGCGGGAGTGGGGCGCTTCAGGCAGGGTGACATATACGCGGCAGCCAGTGTCCAGCGCCCGCAGCACCTGACGGCGCAGCAGGGGCATGCCATCCACAAGCTCCATCAGCTTGTCACGTCCGCGCATGCGCGAGGAGCTGCCCGCAGCCAGCACCAATATGGCGATACGCTCAGCCACGCATGCGCGCAGCGTCAGGATCGAACAGCGGCGTTGTGATCAAACGGGCAGGGCGCATCTGGCCCAAAATTTCGATCTCCACCGCGAGGCCATCCGCGATACGGTCTACGGGCAGGAACCCTTGAGCCACGGATTTTTCAGCATAGTGCGAGTACCCGCCCGAGGTGCAGAAGCCTACAACCTCCCTCTCCAGCCAGATCGGTTCATAGCCCTGAACATCGGCGTCCAGCGCATCGACCTCAAAGGCCACCAGCTTGCGTGTCGGGCCGTCCTTGCGCTCGGCCTCTGCTGCGGCGCGACCGATGAAATCCACATTCTTTTTGAAGCTGATAAAGCGGTCCATCCCCGTCTCGGCGGCAGTATAATCCGGCCCGAATTCCAGCAGCCATGCACCAAAGAATTTATCGAGCCGCAGGGACATCATCGCGCGCATCCCGAAGGGCGCCATGCCGTGCGGTTGGCCTGCCTCCCACAGCGTCTGCCACAGCTGTCGCTGGCCCATCGCATCGCAGTAGATTTCATAGCCCAGATCGCCTGTGTAGCTGACGCGCTGCACCAGACAATTGGTCATACCAACAGTAACGGGCCGCACATCGAGGAATTTCATAGTCGAGACATCATCCAGCGTGCAGGCCTGTAGCACCTCGCGTGCCTTTGGCCCTGCGATCTGGAACCCTGTGCGACGGTCCGAGATGTTTTCAACATGCACGCCGTCTTCCATATTCTGCTCGAACCAGCGGCTGTGAAAGGCCTGTGCGCCATAAGAGGCGGTAAGTTGGAATGTCTCTTCGCCGAGACAGGAAACGGTAAAGTCACCGATCAAGCGCCCCTTGGGTGAGAGCATAGGGGTGAGAGCGATGCGACCCTGTGCTGGCACGCGACCCGCCATGACGCGGTCAAGCCATGCGCGTGCATTAGGGCCAGTGACCAGATACTTACCAAAGTTCTGCACCTCGTTGATGCCAACGCCCTCGCGGACAGCGCGTACTTCGCGGCCTGTGGCGTCAAACGCGTCCGAGCGGCGGAAGGAGGGTGTCTCATACGTGGGCTCATCGCCCTGCGCGAAGTAGTTCGGCACCTCCAACCCGAATTGCTGGCCCCATACTGCGCCCATGCTGCTGAAGATATCATACATAGGGGTAGTTTGTTGCGGTCGCGCTGCTGGCAACTCCTCATTGGGGTAGGCGACGGAGAAGCGTTTTTGATAGTTCTCGATGACCTTGGGCAGGGTGTAGCCGGGGGATATCCATTTGCCGAAGCGTGCCACATCCATGGCGAAGACATCGCGCTCTGGCTCGCCCTCGATCATCCATTGCGCCAGCGTCAGGCCCACTCCACCGCCCTGGCTAAAGCCCGCCATGACACCGCAGGCACTCCAGTAGTTGCGCAGGCCCGGCACGGGGCCAACCAGCGGATTGCCGTCAGGGGCAAAGGTGAAAGGACCGTGGATCACATTCTTGACGCCCGCACGCTCCAGATCGGGAAAGCGTTTGTAGGCAAAGTTGATGCTGTCTTCAATCTTGTCGAAATCATCGGCGAGCAAGTCCTGACCAAAGCTCCACGGCGTGCCGCCTACGGCCCAAGGGCGGCAGGTCTGCTCGTAAAAGCCGATGCAGAGGCCCATGCCTTCTTGGCGCAAGTAGCTCTCCCCTGCGGGGTCCATCACATGCGGATGCTCACGCCCGCCGTCCATCATTTCGCGGATCATAGGGACTTCTTCGGTGACGAGATACTGATGCTCCATCGGGTGCAGAGGCAGGTAAACGCCCGCCATGGCACCCACTTCACGCGCCCAGAGGCCGCCTGCGTTCACGATATGCTCGGCGTGGATGGTGCCTTTGTCGGTGACCACATCCCATGTGCCGTCCGCGCGCTGGTTGGTCTCTTGCACCATTGTGTGGGTGTAGATTTCCGCGCCGCCCATCTTTGCCGCGCGGGCATAGGCGTGTGTGGTGCCTGACGGATCAAGGTGCCCGTCGAGCGGATCATAAAGCCCACCGATGATGCCATCAAGGTTGGTGACAGGCGCGATCTTGGCGATTTCTTCGGGCGATACGATCTCGGTCTCGAGCCCCATAAAGCGGTGCTTGGCCCGCTCTGCCAGCAACATGTCAAAGCGTTCCTGATTGTCCGCCAGCGTCACACCGCCCACATGGTGCAAGCCGCAGGACATGCCCGTGATCTCTTCGAGTTCCTTGTAGAGCTTGATGGTATAGCCCTGCAACGCGGCCATATTCGTATCGCCGTTAAGCGTGTGAAAGCCGCCTGCCGCATGCCATGTAGAACCGCTTGTCAGCTCGGAGCGCTCAAGCAGAATCACATCCGACCAGCCGAGCTTTGTCAGATGGTACAGGACCGAGGCGCCGACGACGCCGCCGCCGATAATGGCCACGCGGGTGGTGGTTTTCATGGATGTATTCCTTATGCACGCTTCGGCCTTAGACAATGCCACGCTTGCGATGAGGGCAAGTGGTTTTGCGACAGATTTTGTCGCAAAGCGCTTTTCATGTTCGGGCTGGTCTAAGTGCATCCTGCGCGCTACCTCATATAAATGGAAAACATAAATACCGCCTTTGCTACGATCCTGCGCCGATTTCGACGTTACTCGAGTAAGTTGTGGGTGCGGGTAGTTGTGATGGGATTGCTTGCCCTTGTTGCGGTCGGCTTGGGCCAGCTGATTGCGCCGTACGTGCCCAAAAGTATTGCGGAAACAGTCGACGCAAGTTCTGCCGACCGTCTGTTGCAACTGATTGCATCGGCGATGCTGGCCGTGACGATATTCTCGATCACGGTGATGGTCTCGGTGTACCAATCCTCCTCAAGCCAGTGGACCCCGCGGGTGCACCGTCTGATCATGCAAGACCGCGTTACCCAGAATACGATGGCCGTGTTCATTGGCGCTTATGTCTATGCGCTTCTGGGTATCATCTTGCAGGAGTTGGGAGTCTACGACGACGAACGCGCATTTGTTGTGTTCTGGATGACCGTGTTGGTTCTGGCGGTGATTGTTATCTATCTCATCCGCTGGGTGCTGCATCTGCAAGGGTTCGGGCAATTGGTCGACACCTCGCGGCAGATCGAGGAGGTGACGCGGGCGCAGTTCAAAGAACGCCTCTCGCAGCCCTGTTTGGGCGGACGCCCCTTCACAGGTGACTTTCCTGACAGTGCAAAGCCTGTGCCCGCATGGGAGAGCGGCTATATCCGCCAGATATATCCCGAGGCGTTGAATTCCGTCGCCGAGCAATATGATATGCGGGTCTATCTCACCCGCAGTGTCGGCAGTTTTGTCTCGGTCGGGGAATCCTTGATGAGCGTCGAGAGCACGGGCGATGATCTGGATTGGGATGCGATGATTGCCGACGTGAAAGAGACAGTAATCCTCGGTGATTTGCGCGAATATGATCAGGACCCGCGTTTCGGCCTTATTGTGATGAGCGAGATCGGCTCCAAAGCGCTGTCGCCAGGGGTAAATGATCCTGGAACGGCGATAGATGTGATCAACCGCATCGGGCGCATTCTGTCCTATTACAAGGACGAGACCGAGACAGAGCCGGAGACCTTGCTGGCGCATTTGCATGTGGCACCGATTGATCCTGTTGATCTGCTTCAGGATGGTTTCGGGGCGATTTCGCGTAACGGGGCAGACACGCTGGAGGTGCAGCAGCGTCTGCAACAAACCCTGAGTGGCCTGATGCGCCATCCCGACAAGGGGCTGAGCCGTGCCGCGCGTGATCTGGCGAAGCAAGAGCTTGCCCGTGGCCTCGCTGCGCTCACATTCGAGCCTGACCGCGACGCGTTGATTGCATCGGCGGATGCGGATGTGCGCCCCAAATAAGCGCATTGCTGCAAGGCGACACTTAATGTCGTAAAAGGAATATCGGTGCGCGGCATTGGACGTCACGTTGGCAGGGTAGCGTCTCACCAACAGGACCCGTCTTCATGCGTACCCATGCCCAAGCTGTCATCATCGGAGGCGGCGTTATTGGCTGCTCGATCCTTTACCACCTGACCAAGCTGGGATGGACGGACGTGTGTCTGCTGGAACGCGACGAGCTGACCTCCGGCTCGACGTGGCATGCGGCGGCCAACATTCACGGGCTGCATGACAACAACAACATCACCCGCATCCAGAACTACACGATGGACCTCTATAACGCGCTGGAGGCGGAGACAGGGCAAAGCTGCGGTGTGTTCCAGCCCGGTAGCCTCTATCTGGCGCAGACCGAGGCGCGTGAGCACCAGTTGCGCCTGCAAGCGGCCAAAGCCAAATACTATGACATGCCCTTTCGCGAGGTGAGCCGCGCAGAGGCTGAAGAACTGCACCCGTTGGTCAATTACGACGGCATTCGCTGCATCATGTTTGAAGAGAACGGCGGCAACGTCGACCCCTCGGGCGTAACCAACGCCTATGCCGCGGGTGCGCGGCAGAACGGCGCGGAAATCATCCGCTTTTGCCCCGTCATCGGGACAGAGCAGCAGCCCGACGGCTCTTGGATCGTGCGCACCGAGAAAGGTGACATTCACACCCAGTGGATCGTGAACGCTGCGGGCCTGTGGGGGCGCGAAGTTGCTGCAATGGCGGGCATTACCCTGCCGCTGCAACCGACAGAACATCAATATTTTGTCACAGAAAGCATTGTGGAGATCGAGGGCCTCGACCGCCGCCTGCCATCTGTCGCCGACCGCGATGGCGAGTATTACCTGCGCCAAGAGGGCAAGGGGCTGCTGGTGGGGGCGTATGAGAAAGATCTGCGTTATTGGGCCGAAGAGGGGACGCCGCTGGGGTTTGGTCACGAGTTGTTCGCCGACGATCTGGAGCGGATCGAGGAGAATATGATGCGCGCCATCGACCGTGTGCCCGCCGTGGGCGACGCAGGGATCAAGCGTGTGATCAACGGGCCAATGATCTGGTCTCCTGATTCCAATGTGCTCTTTGGTCCTGTGCCCGAGTTGCGCAACTACTTCTGCTGTAACGGCATCATTCCCGGCTTCTCGCAGTCAGGCGGTATGGGCCTGCTCGCGGCCGACTGGATCGTCACGGGCGAGAGCCGCTATGACATGTTTGCATGGGATGTGGCACGGTTTGGCGATTGGGCAGACAAGGCCTTCACCCACGCACGGGTGGGTGATCAATATGCCAATCGTTTCAAAATCCACTTCCCGAATGAGGAGCGCAGCGCGGGACGTCCTGCACGTATGCGCCCTGCCTACGCGATGCAAAAAGAACGCGGTGCTGTGTTTGGCTTGAACTACGGCTGGGAGCATCCGCTCTATTTCGGGGATGAGGTCGGTGCAGAGGACGAGACCCACGGCTTTACTCGTCAGTCGTGGTGGGACATCGTTGGCGCCGAATGCCGTATGTTGCGCGAGAATGCAGGCATCATCGACATCTCGAACTTCGCCAAATACCTGTGCAAAGGAGCAGGGGCCGAGGCGTGGTTGAACAGTCTCTTTGCCAATAAGATGCCAAGCGTTGTGGGGCGGTCCTGTCTCACGCCATTGATTGGCAAACGCGGTGGTATCGCAGGGGATTTCACCGTGACCAAACTGGCCGAGGATGAATTCTGGATCATCGGATCAGGCATGGCCGAGCGCTATCACCAGCGGTTCTTTAACGAGGTTCCCCTGCCGAAGGGGACGACATTCGAGAGCAAGACCGTCGAGATGTGCGGCTTTAACGTTGCTGGCCCCAGATCTCGCGATATGCTGCAACATCTGACCAACACGTCACTCGCCACCGAGGATTTTCCCTTCATGCGCTCCAAATGGATCGAGCTGGGCGGCGTGCGCTGCCTTGCGCTGCGGGTCTCGTTTACGGGCGATCTGGGTTGGGAGTTGCATTGTCAGCAAAGCGATCAATCAGCCCTCTATGGCGCGCTGCTGGAGGCGGGTAAGGACGTGGGCGCAGGCCCTGTGGGCAGCCGTGCGCTGATGTCGTTGCGGGTGGAGAAGGGATACGGCTCTTGGGGGCGCGAATACAGCCCCGAATATTGGCCGCAGGAAGTGGGTCTGGCGCGGCTTTGCAAGATGGAGAAAGACTTCCTCAACCACGAAGCTGTGGCCAAGACCATGCAGAATGACGCGCGCGAGGAGCTTGTCCTTTTGGCGCTGGATGGGGCGCAGACGGATGCATCACATGCGGATGCGACGGGTGGGGAGCCAATCTTCAGAGACGGTGTGGGGATAGGGCGGGTCACGTCGGGCGCTTACGGCTATAGCGTTGGCATGTCCTTGGCTCTGGGTTTTGTCAAAGGCGTTGCCGCAGGCGATGAGGTAGACGTTATGGTGCTGGGTGTCGCGCATAAGGCAACCGTATTGGCCGAGCCGCCCTTTGATCCGGAGGGGTCCCGCTTGCGCGGTTAGCAGGGGCGCTGCCCCGCAGCGGCCCAATGGGCCACAGCTCCCCGGGATATTTCTGACCAAAAGAAGAGGGCTAGAGCGGCCGCATTTTGAGATCAGTGATGCGGTTGCCTTCGCGGGCCAGCACCTCGAAGCGGAAGCCGTGGAAAGAGAAGACCTGACCTTGGGTCGGGATCATCTGGGCCTCATGGATGACTAGACCTGCGATAGTGTTGGCTTCGTCGTCGGGCAGGTTCCAATCGTTTGCGCGGTTAAGATCGCGTATCGTCATGGCACCGTCGACTAGGTACTGCCCATCGCTGTCTTTCTTGACCGTATGGTCTGCCTGCGGATCAAACTCATCCGTGATCTCGCCCACGATTTCCTCGAGGATGTCTTCGAGCGTGATGAGCCCTTGCAGGGAGCCATATTCATCCACCACCAGAGCAAAGTGCGTGCGGCGGTGCAGGAACTGGCGCATCTGCTCGTCAAGAGTGGAGGTTTCCGGCACAAAGTAGGGTTCCATTGCCACGTCGGCGATGTCGAACTGATTGAGCGCGGCTGCTTCCCCTTCGGGGCCGCCGATAAGTTTATACATTGCGCGCAACAGATCTTTTGCGTGGATTACCCCGACGATGTTTTCGGGATCATCGCGGAAAACGGGCAGACGGGTATGGTTGGAGCGCAGGCATTGCTCAAGGATGTCGCCGGGCGCATCGCCTGCGTCGATCATTTCGATCCCTGAACGGTGAAGCATGATTTCCTCAACCACGCGGTCCCGCAGATCGAGTGCGCCCAGAATGCGGTCGCGGTCCTCTTTCTCGACCACACCTTCGGAATGACCCAGTTGCAACGCGCCTGCGATCTCTTCGCGCACGGCGAGGATGTTGCTGTCAGGATCGACCTGCACGCCAAGCACGCGCAGCATTCCCCGAACAAGCAGACGCACAATGCTTACGACAGGGGCGAAGATCAGCACCACTATGCTGATCGGACCGGACACCATGGAAGCGGCACGCTCGGCGTTGGTAATGGCGTAGGTCTTGGGCAGCACTTCCGCAAAGATCAGCACCAGCAGGGTCATCACCAGCGTTGCGAGCGCCACGCCACTTTCGCCGAAGAGCCGCGTGAACAGCGCGGTGGCCAAAGAAGCAGCAAGGATGTTCACAAGATTGTTGCCCAGCAGGACCGAGCCGATCAAACGCTCGTTGTCTTCGGTAATTTTCAACGCACGTTGCGCGCCGACAGAGCCTTTGTCCGCTTGGGTACGCAATTTACCGCGAGAGGCGGCGGTGAGTGCGGTCTCGGATCCCGAGAAGCAGCCCGACAGAACCAGCAGAAACAAAATCGTGCCGACAGAAATCCAGAATGCAGCGTCAATCGTGACGGATGGCATATCCATGCGCGTGAACCTTTCAGGTGTGTTGCCTAAGTTATGGGGGGTGAGCGTGCCGCATTCAAGGAGAAGGCGGTGCGAAACGCTTATCTAACAGGCTAAACGCTATTTATTGGAGGCCGCTTTGTCCGATAGAGGATGATGGTCAAGCACAAGCTCGGACAATCGCGCCTCAAGCACATGGGTGTAGATTTCGGTTGTGGCAACATCTGCGTGGCCCAGCATTGTCTGGATCGCTCGCAAATCGGCCCCCCCTGCCAGCAGATGGGTGGCAAAGGCGTGGCGCAGGGTGTGCGGTGTAACCTTGGACGGGTCCACGCCTGCGGCAACTGCGATTTCCTTGATCAACAGGTAGAAGCGGTGGCGGGTCAAGTGGCCCTCCTTCCCGCGCGAGGGGAAGAGAAATTTCGAGGGCGGTTTCTTGGCCGCAGTGGTCACCGCTTGCGCTTCATCACGGATGCGGATCCACAGCGCCAGCGCATCTCGCGCATCGGGTGATAGCGGGACCATGCGTTCCTTACCACCTTTACCAAGGATCAACAGCAAGCGCGGATCGCCACGGGTGGCACTCACAGGCAGACCCACAAGCTCGCTCACCCGCATGCCTGTGGCGTATAGCAGCTCCATCAAACAGGTGTTACGGATGCGGTCTGCCTCGTTCCGGCCCAAGGTTCGCGCCGCAGACAACAGGCGGTCCACCTCTTCGATGGACAGAATTTTCGGCAAACGCTTGTCCTGACCCGGACCGCTGATCTGAATGGCGGGATTGTCGCTGCGCAGCCCTTCCTCGAATGCAAAGCGGTAGAGTTGCTTGATCGCCGAGAGCCTGCGTGCGCGGGTCGATTTGGACAGACCTTGGGCATCGCAGAACACCAGATATTCCTCAATGGCGCTGCGCGTGACAGCATCCAGAACGGAATCCTTGCGCGCCAGCCAGCCATCAAAGTCCTTGAGATCACGGCCGTAGGCCAGAAGCGTATTGGTCGCGGCACCCAATTCGGCTGCTTGCGCTTCGAGAAACATGGATATCCAGCTTGAGGGGGCGCGAATGTTCATGGTGTCCGCTCGAGCAGCAGAATTTGCAAAGATGCGCGGCGCGCGGTGTCCTCGAGGCCTAACGCGCGCAAGGTGCCAAGTGCTTCGCGGAGGGCGCGGGAGTCGCCGCGCGCGCCGTCGCGCAGGCCGTCCAGCGTGGCAAGCAAGGCTTCGCCCAAGCGCCCGCTCTTTGCCATCTTGACCCATTCCGCGTTCGGTGCAGGCGACGCAAACGCATCATAGATCGCGCGGGGCAGGGCATCACTGGGCGGAGGGCCTGTCACCTCTCCCAAGGCCACACCCCGCAGTAGCCTTGAAGATGCATCTTCGCTCAGGTTTAGGGCCACAGCTTCATAATCGGGCGAGAGCAAGCCAATCGTTTGCTGGATGCGTGCGGCTCTCCCTGTGAGGCTCACAGGGGCCAGACGTTCCTGAAACACACTGGCAAAGCTTACTTCCAAGGCGCCGTCGCGGATTTGTTGCCATGCGGGGGGCAGCGTCTTTGCGATGGCTTCCGCGCTGCCTGTGTCGAGGGCAATGTCAAAGCGCTGCACGGCGCGCACGCGGTCCCAGATGCGCCCCGAAGCGGCGGGCTTGCGGTTGGTGTAAAGTCCGAGCAGGCGGTTGTCGGGAAGCGCTCCTGCACTCGTCAAACGCTCGGCCGCTTCCAGCTGTGATTTCCATCCCGCCACATCGCGCAGATCGGCCACGGCATAGGCGCGCGGCAGCGGTCCTGTCGGCAGCGCTTCGCCAATGGTCTCGAACAGGCGGAAGGTCAGCGGGTCCATATGACGGGGCACGGGCAGGGGCGCTGCATCCTCGAAGAGGTCGGGATTGAGGAAACGGTCGAGAAGGGCCAGCTTGTCGCGGGGCAAAAGTTTGAGCGCTTGCGCTGTGCCAAAGGTCAGGGCTGCGGTGTCCCAATCGCCATTGCGTGCGGCGCAGAAAATCTGGGTATCGGTCTGTTGCGTCAGGTAAGGCGTGCGCGACAACACCTCGCAAGGGGTGTCTTCTGTCCCGACAAGCAAGCTTAGCGCCATCCATGCATCAAAGAGCACAGGCGAACGGTCTGCGCCTGCTTGTTCAGCCAACGCCAGCGCGGGGTCCACGGCACCCAGCTGCATCAGCTTATCCATGCGTGCGCGCGTGAGCTTGTCTTGGGCGTCAGGGTCGCCCGCTGGCGCGGCGGCTTCGGCTAACAGTACAGTAAACAAAAGCGCATTGGCCGCAGGAAGCTCTAGATCGGGGAGTGTTCTGATCTGCCGCAACAGCGTTGTAATCTCGCTGCCCTGCCAGAGGTCAGGCTGCATGCCAGTCACAGCCATAGGCACAATGCCCACATTGCGCGGCGCTTGTGCGTCAAGGGGGCGGGTCGTGACGACTGGTGCGGTCCCTGTCGCGGCAACTGCCGGCTCGTCGCGTGCGTGGGGCTTGGCGGTGCGCTGCTGTATCGGCGCACGTGGCAATTGGGTTTGCGGCGCAGGATTGTCTAGCCAATCAATCACGGACAAAGGTGCGGCCGTTTGCGCATGTGCGCCGATGGCCATTGGCAGCACTGCGCCAAGAACCGCTGTGCGCCAAAGGTGCCTCACCCGCTTTCCCATGCGGTTATTGCCCGTCCAGTGTGACTGGCACTCGGACCTCTTCGGGCTCAGGTGCAAAATCAATTCCCAATTCGGGCCCGACATAGGCAAAGCCCACAAGTCCGATAAATCCGATAATCACAAGGATAAACAGAAGCTTGAAGAGTTTGCCTAACATAAAATTTTGCCCGATCTGCTATTATTTTCCCAAACTATATATGGCCTTTTCGGTAAGATCACGTCATTCAGAGACAAATGAGTGAAAATGATCCATCCACGGCTGACATCCGCCGACCCGCGCCCCGGTACCGCTTGAAAAAGACGGTAGCCTTGGTCGGTATGATGGGGGCTGGCAAGACGGCTGTTGGCCGTGCCGTCGCTTTAAAGCTTGGCGTGCCGTTCCTTGATAGCGACGCCGAGATCGAGGCGGCTGCCAACCTTTCCGTGCCAGAGATTTTTCAGCGCGATGGCGAGGCGTTCTTTCGCAAGCGCGAGGCGGAGGTGATCCGCCGCCTGCTCGAGACCCGTACAGGTATCCTGTCGACGGGAGGTGGTGCCTATCTGGCCCAAACGAACCGTGACAATATTGCGCAAAAAGGCGTGGCTCTCTGGCTCGATGCGCCGCTTGATCTGTTGTGGAGCCGTGTACGTCACAAAGACACGCGACCGTTGCTGCGCACCGCTGATCCGCGCGCGACGCTGGCCGAAATTTTTGCCGCGCGTACCCCTGTCTACCGCTTGGCGGAGGTGCATGTGCCCTGCGCGCCTGATCTATCGATCGAGCAGACGGCGCAGCGTGTGATCGAGGCCTTGGCCACCCGCCCGGATGTGCTGGAGAAAATCTGATGAATGAACGTGTGCATGTCGCTTTGCCAGATCGTGCCTATGATGTCGAAATCGGCCCGCATTTGTTGGCACAGGCGGGGGCATATGTCGCCCCGTTGTTGCGCCGTCCGCGCGTGGCCGTGATCAGCGACGAGACTGTCGCGGGGCTGCATCTCGAGACGCTGCGCGCAGGTCTGGCTGCTGAGGGCGTTTCAATGGAGGCGCTGTTGCTGCCCGCAGGAGAGGCGACTAAATGCTGGGCGGAGCTTACACGGTGCGTGGAATGGCTGCTGGACCAGCAAGTCGAGCGTGGCGATGTCGTGGTGGCCTTTGGTGGCGGTGTCACCGGAGATCTCGTGGGCTTTGCAGCCGCTATCTTGCGGCGGGGCGTACGATTCGTCCAAATTCCGACCTCCTTGCTCGCCCAGGTGGACAGCTCTGTCGGGGGCAAGACGGGCATCAACACGCGCCATGGCAAGAACCTTGTGGGTGCGTTTCACCAGCCCTCACTTGTGCTGGCTGATACCGCTGTTCTGGGCACGCTGGAGCCGCGTGATTTCCTTGCGGGCTATGGCGAGGTGGTGAAGTACGGGCTTTTGGGCGATGCGGACTTCTTTGACTGGCTCGAAGAGAACGGGCCCGCGCTGGCGCAGGGCGATGGCACCGCCCGCGTGGAGGCGGTGCGACGCTCTGTTCAGATGAAAGCGGATATCGTGGTGCGCGACGAGACGGAGCAGGGCGAGCGTGCTTTGCTGAACCTCGGGCATACATTCGGCCACGCGCTTGAGGCGGCGACAGGCTATTCCAACCGCCTGTTGCACGGCGAAGGCGTGGCGATCGGCTGTGCGTTTGCGTTCGAGTTGTCCTCACGCATGGGGCTCTGTGCGCAAGAAGCGCCAAGCCGCGTACGCGTACATCTTCGCGAGATGGGGATGAAGGTCGATCTGGCCGATATTGACGGTGATCTACCCGATGCCGAAGCGCTGCTTGCACTGATGGGACAGGACAAGAAGGTGGTCGATGGGCAGCTCCGCTTTATCCTCGCACGCGAGATCGGGGATGCCTTCGTGACAGGGGATGTGGCGCAGGCCGATGTGCTGGCGCTTTTGCGCGATGCACTGGCCTCGCGTTAATCCACGGGCGGGTTTAAATCGACGCCCCAGCGTTTGCAGAACCACATGAAAAGCGGCGCTTCGACCACGGCTACACAGAGAAGCGTGAAAATCCACCACGGAACGCCGAACAAAATCAACGAAAACGCCGTTCCTGTTCCGAAATAGATCAGGCCTACCACCAGTAGAACGGCAGCAGTCAGCACCATATCAAGAGCACACATCGTAAAGATCGTCTTTTTGGGCAACCGCGGGTAGAGCGCCATATAGGCGAAGACCATCGCGGCCGCCACAAAAAGGAAAACCTTGAGCTCAGCGGGCATCGCCAGCTTTAGAACGGGATTTCATCGTCGAGATCACGCGCGCCACCGCCGCCTTGGCCGCCGCCCATACCACCACCAGAGGTCTGGCCAAAGCCGCCACCGCCGCCCTGATCATAGCCGCCGCCTGTGTCACGGTCGTCGTAACCAGCGCCACCGCCGCCCATGCCGCCGCCACCACCGCCGCCGCCATCACGACCGTCAAGCATGGTAAGCGTGCCGCCGTAGTTGCGCAGTACGACCTCGGTGGAATATTTGTCCTGACCGTTCTGATCCTGCCATTTGCGTGTCTCGAGCTGGCCTTCGATATAAACCTTGGAGCCTTTGCGCAGGTATTGCTCGGCGATGCGCACCAGACCTTCGTTGAAGATGGCTACCGTATGCCATTCGGTCTTCTCGCGGCGCTCGCCCGAGTTGCGGTCTTTCCACGTCTCGGAGGTGGCGATACGCAGGTTGCAGACCTTACCACCGTTCTGGAAGCTACGGACTTCGGGATCACGCCCCAGATTGCCGATGAGGATTACTTTGTTCACTGAGCCGGCCATGGTGCTCTCCCTTTTGCGAAATATTATGTGCGAGGGGCCCGAATCTCGGACCCTCCCTTCCGCCGCCGTTATAACGGCATCGCGGGGCAGGCACACCGCCTTTCTGGAGGTATCAGGCCAATGCACCACTAGGACTGGTCACCGCGACATGACCTGCTATATTGGCGCCGAAAAGATTGGCGACCGAACAAACGGACAATGGTGTAGAATGCGCAATTTGATCATTGCAGTGCTGATTGGCAGCCTTGGTATGGGCGCGCCAGTCTATGCCGACATTTTCTCGTCCAAAAGCCGTAGCAAACTGTTTTCATCGCAGAAAAAGCTGCTCGATAACCGTGCTTCCAAACAATACCACAGCTCTGCGCGCCTTCAGCCGCCAAAAGTCGTAACGCCAACCAAATGGGACGATGCTGCCGGCTCTGAAAAGATCAAAAAGTACCGTGGCCGCTATAAAGGGCCATTCCTTGCGATGGCGCGCTCTGCTGCTGACAAACACGGCATTCCGCAGGACCTGTTTTTACGCCTTGTCTATCAGGAAAGCCGCTTCAACCCCCATGCGATCTCGCATGCCGGGGCCATCGGGTTGGCGCAGCTGATGCCGGCCACGGCGGCGGACCTGCGCGTTGACCCGAAAAACCCTGCGCAAAACCTCGAGGGCGGCGCGCGTTATTTGCGCCAGCAATATGAAGAGTTCGGCACGTGGCGCTTGGCACTTGCTGCGTATAATGCAGGTCCGGGAGCGGTGAAAAAACACGGCGGGATTCCTCCGTATCGCGAAACCCGCAACTATGTCCGGATCATCGCAGGGCGATAAAGCGCGAATTAGCAGCAAATTGACGTAAGTTTACTTAACGTCAATTAACCAATCTTAAACCATTCGATTTGCAAGATAAGCGTTATTTATCAATTGCTTGAAGGTTCGCATCCCGCTGCCAAAATGAGCATGCCCAATTCGCCGCCCTGTTTTGCCCCATTCTGGCCCCAATAGAGGGCGATACCTTTCGTCGTAACGAGTTTGGACGAGAGTTTGCAGCATGAGCCAAGACATCTTCAATCAGCGGATCGCACGTATCAACAGCCACACGTATGGTGGTCGGTCAGCGATGACCTCTACTGAAGGTGGCACGGCAACGTCCATGTACAGCTCCCCGTCTATGGGTCTTGAAACCCGCACGGCGCGCCGCAACTTCAAGCCAATGTTGCTGGGCGCCGTGCTGGGTATGATTGTGGGCACCTTGGCAGCAGGGCTGGAGAACGCGTCGATGCCTTGGGGACCAAGTTTCGAGTACAACCAGTTGCTGACGATGGTCGTCCTCGTCGCACTCTGCGCTGGTCCGATTATGGCCATCACGGCGGCCACTATGCGCGCGCGCTTCCCGTCGTTCTTCTTTTTCGCCGCAGCCTATTTTCCCTGCGTGATCGGCTGCGCAATGCTTGATCTACCGCTGTTCTAAACAATCAGCCGTCGTTCGAGCGGTTCGCGTTTTGGCACTTTCGCAACAGTGTCATCCCGCCTGATTTCCCGAAGAAACCAAGCAAACTGAATGCCAGCCTATAGCACTGCCTTGGCCCCATCGGGGCCGTGGTGCAGCGGCTACTCTGCCGCCACATCTCCCATCTCGATCACCGGCTCCATATTGGCAAGCTCATCGTCGCTAAGATGGCATTTGATCTGGTGGTTGCCCTCCAGCATCCGCACTGGCGGCACTTCGGTCTCACACAGATCACCTGCGACCTTGGACTTCCAGTTGCAGCGTGTCTGGAAAGGGCAGCCCGAAGGCGGGTTCATAGCGGACGGGATGTCCCCTTCCAATACAATATGCTTTTTCTTGACCCTCGTGTCGGCAATCGGCACCGCGGACAGCAGCGCCTCGGTATAGGGGTGATAGGGCGGGGCAAAGACCTGATCGGTCGTGCCAAGCTCAACCACATGGCCCAGATACATCACCATCACACGGTCGCTCAGGTAGCGCACGATGCTCAGGTCATGGGAGATAAACAGCAGCGTCGTCTTTTGCTCGCGCTGGATTTCCATCAGCAGGTCAGTCACCGCCGCTTGCACCGATACGTCAAGCGCCGAGACAGGCTCATCCGCCACCACAATCCGCGCATCGCCCGCAAAGGCGCGCGCAATGCCCACACGCTGCTTTTGTCCGCCAGACAGCTGACGCGGCATGCGCGTAGCAAACTCGCGCGGCAGTTTCACTAGATCAAGCAGTTCCAGCATGCGGTTCCAACGGTCTTTCTCGCTTTTGCCAATCTTGAAAATTTCAAGCGCACGCACGATCTGACGCCCCACGGTCATCGAGGGGTTGAGCGTATCAAACGGGTTCTGGAACACCATCTGGATATCGGCGACATTCTGGGTGCTGCGCTCTTCAATGGGCACATCTCCAATGCTCTGGTTGTCGAGCAGGATTTGACCATCGGTGGCCGTCTCCAATCCCATCAGAACCTTTGCAAAGGTGGATTTGCCACACCCCGATTCGCCCACAATCGCCAGCGTTTCGCTTTCGCGTGCCTCGAAGGTGAGCGTTTCATTGGCTTTCACAACCTTGGCCGCACCGCCACCAAACATCGCATTGGCGGCCACCTGATAGTACTTTTTGAGGTTGTCCATCTTAAGCACGACCTTACCGATCTCGCCCTTCTGCTTGACCTCCGCCAACTCCATCGGCGCATTCCAATCGATCTCGTCGAATTTGACGCAGCGGGTGGCGTGTCGCTCGTTGCCCTTCACGTCCTGCATCGGGATATATCCCTGATCACAGCGCCCCGCCTCGAAGTAGTCGCAGCGCGGGCCAAAGTTGCAGCCTTCGGGCCGCTCATGGGGCAGGGGGAAGTTGCCAGGGATCGCCACTAGCGGGCGCGCATTCTTATCCGCACCGGGCAGGGGGATCGAGCGGAACAGCGCCTGCGTATAAGGATGCTGCATGTCGTCAAAGACGTCCTCAATCGAGCCACGCTCAACCGCTTCGCCTGAATACATCACACATATGCGGTCACAGGTCTCAAGCACAAGGCCGAGGTTGTGGGAGATGAACAGCATCGAAGTGCCGTATTTCTTCCCCAGGTCCTTAACCAACTCGACCACAGCGGCCTCAACCGTCACGTCCAGCGCCGTCGTAGGCTCATCCAGAATCAACAAGGACGGTTCACTCATCAACGCCATAGCGATCACAATCCGCTGCTGCTGACCGCCCGAAAGCTGATGCGGATAGGCATCCAGAATACGCTTGGGGTCGGGTAGCTTCACATCAGTGACAACCATCAAGGCCCGATCATATGCGTCCTTCTCTGACATCCCCGCATGGATCATCGGCACTTCCATCAATTGCTTGCCGATCTTCATCGCGGGGTTGAGCGATGCCATCGGCTCTTGATATATCATCGCAATCTCGGAGCCGCGAATATCGCGCAACTCCGCATCCGACATCTCGCCCAAATCCCGTCCCTTGAACTTGATCGAACCGCCAACAATACGCCCGTTCTTGCCTAAATCCTGCATCACACCCAGTGCCACAGTGGATTTGCCACATCCCGATTCCCCAACCAGACCGACGGCCTCACCAGGTTTGACCGAGACAGAAAAATCCATCACCGCAGGGATTTCCCGCAACCGCGTAAAGAACGAGATCGACAGTTTATCAATCTCCAAAATCGGCCCGTCATAATCCGTCTTAACCATCACATCTCTCCCAAACTGGAGGACCAAATCTCAGCGCATCACCGCATTTCTTTTGGTCAAAAATATCCCGGGGTCCGGGGCAGAGCCCCGAAGGTCCCGCCGTTACATCAATCGCGCAAACTTTCTTCACGTAAACCATCCGCCAACAGGTTCAGGCCCAGCACCAGCGTCAGCAGACAGACAGCAGGCGCGATGGCAGCGTGCGGATAGATCGACAGCAACCGGCGTCCCGCGTTAATCGTCGTGCCCCAATCGGGGCTCTCTGATTCAAGACCCAATCCAAAGAAGCCAAGTGTTCCTAGAAGGATCGTCGTATACCCGATCCGCAGGCAGAAATCGACAATCAGCGGACCACGTGCATTAGGTAGAATCTCCCAGAGCATAATGTACCACGGCCCCTCACCACGGGTTTGGGCAGCGGCAACATAATCGCGGGTCTTAATGTCCAGCGCCAAACCGCGTACAATTCTGAACACGGTGGGCGAGTTCACGAACACCACCGACACAAACACGACCAATGTTTCGGACGGCATCGCAATCCAATCCAGCGCCTGAGGAATTCCGGGCAGTGTGTAGCTGTCGTTCGAGACAATCGCGCCATTATTGGTGATCAATGACAGATATGCCCAGAACAGGCCCCCCAGCACTACGATCAACAAGGGCGTTCGTATGGCAGGCTGGGTGTAGAAGCGTGAATTCAGCAAGACACAGAAGAACACGACCGGAAAGAAAAACAGGATCATCGCCATATAGCTTGGAATACCTGTTGCCACGATCTCGGGCGTGACCAGAAGAAAGAACAGCAAGATGACGGGAAAGGCGAGGATAAGGTTGGCCAGAAAGCTCAAAATCGTATCAAGGCGCCCGCCATAATATCCCGCAGGCAAACCCAGCGTGATCCCGACCATAAAGGCGAAAACCGTTGCAAGCGGAGCGATCACGACAACAACCCAAGCGCCGTCAAACAGGCGGCTGAACACATCGCGCGCCAGATTGTCCCCACCTAACAGGAACCACTGGAAATCGCCCTCTTCGGCACCGCGCAGCGGGGTTCCGGGCAGTTTGTTTTTCATGCCCGATGTCTGGCTCAATGTGTCGTGCGTCACAATCATCTCAAGCACGCCGCCAAAGAAGCCCGCAAAAACCCAGAACATGACAAGGCCAAAACCGATCATGCCAACGGTGCTGTCAAAGAGCTTTCCGTACAGTCCAAGCTTGCGCTTGAACATGATCGAAACGGCAAAGGTCACGGCAAGGGCGATCCAGACGGGGACAAGCTGGCGTGCCATGCCGCCGATGATCCCAGCATCCGTACCCATCGCAACACCGCCAAGCAGGTAGAGCACGACAATTCCGAGTGTCGCGAGAAATGCATAGCTCACTACTTTGCCGACAAGACCCGAAAATCCCTGATCGGCGGCCATCGTACCGTCCGCGGAGACTGCGCGCGTGCTGCCTTGAGGGACAAGGCCCAGCAGCATTTGCGCGATGATCCCTGCAAGCAGTATGGCAAGGGTGATGTAGAGGGCGAAATTCAGCGGCGACAGCGCGCCAGTCCAGGTAAGTTGTTCCATTGTTTTGCCCTCCTTTATGAAATGCGAATGCGGGGATTGAGGAAGACATATCCGATGTCCGAGATAAGCTGCGTCAGCAGCACCACGATCACGGAGACGACCGAGACAGCCAGCAACAACTCGATGTCATTATTCCCTGCGGCCTGCACAAGCACCCAACCAAAGCCTTTGTAGTTGAACAGGGTTTCAACGATGACGACCCCGTTCAGCAGCCACGGAATTTGCAACATGATTACCGTGAAAGGTGCGATCAGTGCGTTGCGCAGCGCGTGCTTGAGCACGATATTGCCAAAGCTCACGCCCTTGAGGCGGGCAGTGCGGATGTATTGGGCCGTCATGACCTCGGTCATCGAGGCCCGCGTCATCCTTGCAATATATCCCATCCCGTAAAGCGAGATCGTGAGGACAGGCAGGAAGAAGTTCTCGAAATTGGCACTCTCCATTGCGGAGGTGGCCGACCCCTTGAACCATTTTAGCCCGAAAGCCGAAGACGCGAAGACCGCGATGAAGATAACGCCAGATACGTATTCAGGCGTCGCTGTACTGACGATCGAGACGGTAGAGAGGGAGCGGTCAATCTTGGACCCCTCGCGCATCCCCGCCAGCACGCCGATAAGCAGGGCGGAGGGTACCATGAGCACAAGAACCCAGAACATCAGTTTGCCCGTGAGGCCCAGCCGCGTGGCCACGATGGAACTCACATCATCCTTGAAGACCGTTGAATATCCCCAGTCCCCCTGAATTACCCCGCAAAAACGGTCCCGCTCATCTACGGGAGTGCCCTCAGTGAAACAGCGCCCCGTGACGGTACCGTCTTCCTTCTCGGTCACCCAACCGGGCGCAACGCCAAGCCACTGTGCAAATTTGACAGGCAGCGGGTCGAGATATCCGCGATCATCCAGAAAAGACGCCACCGCCTCGTCGCTCATGCGGAAGTTGCCTTGGGTTTTGGCAAGCTTTTCGAGGTTTGGATAAAGGTTCGTCAGCCAGAAGACGATGAACGTCAGGCAAAGCGCCGTCAGTAGCATCAAACCCAGACGTCTGAGGATAAATAGTCCCATGAAGTATAGCCCCTGTCGTTGGCTGCAAACGGGTTGGTCCCGTCTGTTGGCTTTGGGCTTGTGCCCAGTTCATCGAGCGAATGCCCATGCTTATGAGTTTGGTGGCAGACCTTGCGGTCCATGCCGTGCAGCATCCGCTGCGATTGTTGTCCCCCTGGTCCGATGTCCGAACCGTTTTGTTGTATACGCCGCTCTCTACTGGCGGCTGTTAAAACTATGAGGCACGACTAAAACGCTTAGGTCAATGTCGCATACCGCATATTTATCGCTTTTTTGCGACATGTGATGCCGTTTCCTTGCTGCGCGGCACACGGCCAACACCCTTATTAATTCAGGCGACCGCCCGTGCGACAGAGGTGGGTGCGCGCAATTGACTTGGGGAGTGCCCCGTATGCTGTTGCATAAAGCGGGTAAAATAAGCCGCACTGCCAAAGCCCAGATGCTGCGCGATATTACGTGCAGGATGTGTTGTCGTTTCCAGCAGGCTGCGGCCCGCGTGTACGGTCCGCTCTGTCAAAATATGTGCCGCGGTTCTGCCAGTAGCCGCTTTTACCGCGCGGCTAAGATGGGTGGGGGTGACGCCAAGGGCTTGCGCATAATAGGTCATCGTGTGCCCCGACATATAGTGTTTGGACACAAGCTCGGTAAACTGGCGTGACAAGCGCTCCGCCGCGTTGCGTTTGGCGGGCACATGCTCTTCGAGGATCATTTGCCGGCGCAACCAGACCGACATCAGCGCCACATGCGCCTCAAGCGCGTCTTGTGCCAGCGGGCGCGCTTGCGATTGCTCGCGCTGTGCTGCTTCGAGCAATGCCGACAGCTCTGCCTGTACATGCACATCGCGCACCCGCAAATGCCGTGGCAGGTCGGGCAGGCGCAAGGGCGTGCCGTCAGGGATGATCGCGGCGAGGCCAAGGCTTTGACGCCCGCTCTCGATCGCGAACAATGATCTTGCGGGCACGAAAACCGCATTATGGGTCCCTAGCCCGCGCATGCGACCGTCAAGTAGGATACGTCCCTGACCGCGGGTGAACCACATAAGAGTATGGTGGGGGCGGTCATGCGCCAGCGCCAGCCGCCATGCATCGCCACCACTCATCTGGGCCAGTGTCAGGATGCTAAGTTGGCTATCGTACAGCAAAGCGGTTCTTCCCGAGTGGTTGATGGCATTGTTCGATTATTGAAAGCTTCTCGCCACCATAACGGGTATTTGCGGATTATGAAGCGATTAAATGATATACCAGAGGGTAGGTCCTGCCGATGTTAGGGACACTGAAGGGCCTGCCAGTCGCTCATCTTGCTTCTGATCCACGTGCGCTGGCGCTTGGCGTATCTTCGGGTGGCAATTACAGCGGCATCGCGAGCCTCGGCCAGCGTATACTCTCCGCGCAGATGGGCCATTAGCTCCGGAACACCGATGGCTTTATGCGCGGGCAGGTTAGGGTTGTAATTCGGGGCAATGGCGCGCACTTCGTCCAGCCCGCCTTGCGCAAGCATCAGATCAAACCGCTGCGCGATCCTTGCGTTGAGCCAGTCGCGATCGACATGCAGCGCAATAGCGGTGCATTGATCAAGGGGCAGGAGCGGGGCGGGGGTCTCTGCTTGCCAGTCTGCCAAGCCGCGCCCCGTGGCCTGCAACACTTCCCATGCGCGCTGAACCCGCGCGCGGTTTGCCAGATCAAGGCCCGCTGCTGTGGGCGCGTCCAATCCCCCCAGCAATACCTCGAGCGGTAGGGTATCCGCATGCAGGCGCACCTCCGAGGGTGTCGCAGGAATATTGGCCAGCCCCTCGGTCAAGGCCTGAAAATAGAGGCCCGTGCCTCCCACAATGATAGGACGCGCACCTTGCTGCAGGATCGCATCCACCTCGCGTAGCCAATGGCCCGTGGAATATGGCACATCCTGATCAAGATGACCGTACAGTTTGTGGGGAGCTTGAGCCTCTTCTTGTGCAGACGGGCGGGCGGAAATGATGCGCCAGCAAGCATAGACCTGACTGGCGTCGGCATTCACGATAACTCCGCCGCCCGTTGCGGCCACCTGCAAGGCCAGTGCGGATTTACCCGATGCCGTTGGCCCCGCAATGAGTACGGGTTTGCCTGTCGGAGTGCTCTCGATCAGGGTCGCCGCTGCGTCATGTGACATTTCTTTGCTTCCCCGATCCGCAGCGCATTGAACATGGACCGTATTTGCGACATTTTAGGCCCGAATAAAAGTACGCTGTACAATATACCCCTGAAAGGTCCCGCCCCATGTCCGAGCCGTCCCAAGCCGCCTTCAACCGCGTCATGCTGAAAATCTCTGGCGAAGCACTGATGGGGGATCAGGGGTTCGGCCTGCATCCGCCCACGGTGGAGCGTATCGCCAAAGAAGTGAAGACCGTGCATGACATGGGTGTCGAGATTTGTATGGTTATCGGCGGCGGCAATATCTTTCGCGGCCTGCAAGGCTCTGCGCAGGGGATGGAACGGACCACCGCCGATTACATGGGCATGCTCGCGACTGTCATGAACGCGCTGGCTGTGCAAAGTGCGCTCGAAGCCGAAGGCATCCACACCCGCGTGATTTCTGCCATTACAATGAACGAAGTTGCAGAACCCTACATCCGCCGCCGTGCTGTGCGCCACCTTGAGAAAAAGCGGGTCTGTATCTTCGCCGCAGGTACGGGCAACCCGTATTTCACGACCGACACTGCCGCGACCCTGCGCGCCAGCGAGATGTCTTGCGAGGCGATCTTCAAAGGCACCAAAGTCGACGGTGTCTATGATAAAGACCCCGTAAAACATGCGGATGCAAAGCGGTATGACACCGTCAGCTATGATGATGTGCTGGCCAAGCGTCTTGGCGTCATGGACGCCAGTGCCATCGCTTTGGCGCGCGACAACAACCTGCCGATTATTGTGTTCTCTCTTGACGAGCCAGGTGGTTTCAAAGGCATCCTTGCAGGCAAGGGCACCTACACCCGCGTGCAGGGGTAAACCGCCAAATTAATGTCATAGTCTTCTGGCAGAGGTTTCCTTTTTCCACATCTGCGAGAGGCTTATGACACATATGACGTCCCCCGATCAGCGCGACAGCGCGTCTGCGGTTGCAGCTGAACTGCTACGCCGCTTGGCGTTGCCGATTTTTGTGTTTGCTGGCACGTTGTCTGCCTATGCCTTGGCAACTGGCACAAACGTCTGTCAGGTCTGCCCACCCAAACCGGTGAGCAGTGCGTTCCCTTGGGCTGTATCGGCAGCCCTGTTCGTACTGGCACTGCAGAGCTTTCGGGCAGGGCGGCGCAAAGCTTAGCGCATCAAGGACAGAAGCAGGCGGGAATGTTCGAAATCGCAGCGCAGCTCTGTGCAGTGGCCGATCTGGTCAAACCCGTCTTTCCATGCCCGCACCAATGCTTTAAGCAAGGTGAACAACAGACAGAATACGGGGCTTTTCATGTCAGAAGACTTCATGCTCGATACCGATGATCTTGAGCGCAGGCTGAGTGGTGCGATCGCATCTGTTCGCACGGAATTTGCATCTTTGCGCACGGGGCGTGGCTCTGCCTCGATGCTCGATCCGATCAACGTGGATGCCTACGGCTCCATGACGCCGATCAATCAGGTCGGTACTGTCAATGTGCCCGAGCCGCGTATGGTTACGATCAACGTCTGGGACAAAGGTCTTGTGGGCAAGGTCGAGAAAGCGATCCGCGAAAGCGGCCTTGGCATCAACCCACAGCTCAACGGCACCATCATCATGCTGCCCATCCCCGAGCTGAACGAGGAACGCCGCCGCGAATTGAGTAAGGTCGCAGGTGGCTATGCCGAGAATGCGCGCGTGAGTATTCGCAACATCCGCCGCGACGGCATGGACCAGATCAAAAAGGCCAAAGCCGACGGCATGTCGGAAGACGACCAGAAGTTCTGGGAAGGCGAGATGGAAGAGCTGACCAAGAAGTACATCAAGTCGATTGACGAGCTTCTGGAGGCGAAACAAGCGGAAATTATGCAAGTTTAACTGCTATCGCCTTAATTCGGGCGGGTCACCGTCCTAAACGGAATGCCCCGACTCCCCAAAGCAGGCCCATCATCTTATGCGCAGCACGACATGATCAGACGCAGTAAACCGAAACTCCAACCTTTGCCGGCAGCAGGTCCTGACGGGCCGCGCCATGTAGCGATCATTATGGACGGCAATGGCCGCTGGGCGACACAGCGCGGGCGTCCGCGTCTGTTCGGGCATCATTCAGGCGCGAAACGTGTGCGTGAGGTTGTAGAGGCCTGTCCTGACGTGGGCGTCGAGTATCTCACGATTTTCGCCTTCTCGACCGAGAACTGGAAGCGCACGCAGGTCGAAGTTGCGGGACTGATGAGCCTGTTTCGCCGCTACATCACCAAAGAGACACGCGCGTTGAACGAGCGCGGCGTTCGGGTGCGATTCATCGGGGACCGCGTGCGCCTAGATCACAAGCTTATCAAATTGATGAACGAGCTTGAGGAAATTACGTCGCAGAACACCAGCGTGCATTTGACCATCGCCATCAATTACGGCGGTCGCGATGAGGTCGCTCGCGCGACAAAGCGGCTGGCGCAGGATGTGGCGGACGGGCGTCTTGATCCTGAAGCGATAGATGAAGAAACTCTGCCAAAGTATTTGGATACATACGTTTTGCCCGATCCAGACCTTGTGATCAGAACCAGTGGTGAGGCGCGGATTTCCAACTTTTTGCTGTGGCAGTCAGCCTACGCCGAATATGAATTTATCGATACGCTGTGGCCTGACTTCACCCGCGAGGAATTCGCCGCTTTGTGCTGCTCGTACGGTGGGCGCGACAGGCGCTTTGGCGCGGTCAAAACGTAACAACAACTGACAAGGAACCTCGGCATGAGCGGCACAGAGAAATGGTCCGACCTGACCGCGCGCGTGGGGTCTGCTTTGGCAATGGTGGTCGTGGGCGCTGCGGGCATTTGGTTTGGTGGCCATGTGTTCCACGTGCTGGTGGCTGTCATCTGCGGTCTGATGGTCTGGGAGCTGGTGAGCATCGTGCGCCCCACACAAGAGCGCAGGTTGCAAGTGCTTTTAGGCGGGCTTACAGCTGCGGCGGTTCTTGCCGCTGTTTATTTGCCCGTCGGTTTCGCCTTACCGCTTCTTCTGGCGCCCGCGCTGCTCGGCTTTGGCCAGCTTGAGCGGAACCGTACAGTATTTATGATATTCACCGTGATGATCCTTCTGTCGGGCTTTGGCCTGATGCAGGTGCGCGACGATATGGGCGTGGGCTGGATGCTGTGGCTGGTGATGGTTGTTATCGTCACCGATGTGGTTGGCTACTTTGCGGGACGCGCCTTTGGCGGCCCGAAATTCTGGCCCGCCGTGAGCCCGAAAAAGACGTGGTCGGGCACGGCCGCGGGTTGGGTCGGGGCAGGGCTTGTCGGGCTGGTTTTCTCGATCAATACGGGGCTGGGCCTCCAGTTGATCGGCGTCTCCATAGCCATCTCCATGGCCTCGCAAATGGGTGACATCGCCGAAAGCGCGATGAAACGTAAGATGGGTGTCAAAGACAGCTCGAACCTCATCCCTGGTCATGGCGGATTGATGGACCGTTTTGACGGGATGCTGGGCGCATCGGTGTTTTTGTTGATCATCGGCCAGTTCATCGGCTTCCCACCCGGATTGGGCTGAAGCAATGCGCAGGGTAAGCATTTTCGGCGCGACGGGCTCCATCGGGCAGAACACGATTGATCTGATCAAACGCGCGCCGGATGAATATGATGTTGTGGCCCTCACAGGTGCCAGCAATATCAAACAGTTGGCTGAAGATGCCAAAGCGCTCAACGCAGGTATTGCAGTCACGGCGGATGAAGCAAGGTTACCTGAGCTGCGCGCGGCCCTCCAAGGATCAGGCGTTGAGGCTGCGGCAGGGGCACAGGCGATAACCGAGGCCGCACACCGCCCCGCCGACTGGATCATGTCTGCGATTGTAGGTGCTGCAGGGCTCGCACCCGGCATGGCGGCTTTGGCGCAGGGGACCACGCTGGCACTGGCCAACAAGGAATCGCTGGTCTGTGCAGGCAATCTTTTGCTCGAGACGGGTAGGGCGCATAACGCTGAAATCCTGCCTGTGGACAGTGAGCATTCCGCGGTGTTTCAGGCTTTGGTAGGGGAGCCGATGGACGCCGTCGAGCGGATCATCATCACGGCTTCGGGCGGGGCATTTCGCGATTGGCCATTGGCGGATCTGCCGAATGCAACGCTGGCGCAGGCGTCCTCGCATCCCAATTGGGACATGGGGCAACGGATCACGATCGATTCGGCGTCGATGTTCAACAAAGCGATGGAGATCATCGAGACGCGCGAGTTCTTTGGCGTCGATCCGGCGATGATCGAAGTGCTTATTCATCCGCAAAGCATGATCCACGCGCTGGTGGGCTTCAACGACGGGGCGCTAATGGCCCATGTGGGCCCACCCGATATGCGCCACGCCATTGGCTATGCGCTGCACCATCCTGCGCGTGCCCATTTGCCAGTGGAGCGGTTGGATCTTGCCGCTATTGGCACATTCGAATTTCGTGCGCCTGACGACACGCGCTGGCCCGCGCTGCGCATCGCACGCGAAGTTATGGCCCGTGGCGGTTTGGCGGGCGCCGTGTTCAACGCGGCAAAAGAGACAGCGCTGGACGGATTTATCGGCGGGCACCTCAAATTTACCCAGATGTCGGACGTCGTGTCGCGGACGCTCGAGCAGATGGATGCGTCAGGTGGCCATATTGATGCCACCATGACCCTTGATAACGTGCTGGAGACGGACCAAATGGCCCGTAAGGCGGCATGGGACGCGATACATAAACTGGGGCAGTGACCTGTCCGTAAACAGTAAGAAGAAAAGAGCAGGTTAGCACATTGGATTTTACAACACTGGTACCGCAGTTTGGCGGCTTCATCTGGACACTTGCGGCCTTTGTTATCGCGTTGTCCGTTATCGTGGCCATCCACGAGTACGGTCACTACATCGTTGGCCGCTGGTGCGGGATCAAGGCAGACGTCTTCTCGCTGGGCTTCGGGCCTGTTCTCTATTCACGCTATGACAAGCGTGGCACCAAATGGCAGATCGCATTGCTGCCTTTTGGTGGCTACGTGAAATTTGCGGGCGATGCCAATGCGGCGTCGGGCAAGGACGAGGACGCGATGGAGGAAGTCGCGGTCGATCCTGTGCGCCTGCGCGAAACCATGCATGGTGCGCCACTTTGGGCGCGCGCGCTGACCGTGGCGGCGGGGCCTGCGTTCAACTTTGCCATGTCGATCATCATCTTTGCGGGCATCGCAATGACCCTTGGCACGGTGCGCGACCCGCTCACGGTGGAGGCGATCAAGCCACTCCCGCAGCAGGTTGAGGGGCTTGAGCAGGGTGATGTCATCACGGGTATCGCAAGCAGTGACCTGCCCCCCAGAGAGCAGAGTGAGGCTTATCTCGCCTTCATGGACAACCTGCCGCTCGAGCCTGTGTTGGAGTACACCGTTCTGCGCGGCGGTGAAACGCTCACGGTTGACGGACCCTATCCGCAGCCCGCGCTTGTAGGCGGGGTCGGTGCTGAAACCGCAGCTTTAGAGGCAGGGCTGGCCACAGGTGATGTAATCGTGGGCATCGACGGTGAGCCGACATTTGCCTTCAAACAGCTTAAAGAGGCGGTAGAGAGCTCCGAGGGTCGGCCATTGCTGCTCGATGTCTGGCGCGCGGGTGAGGTGTTGCAGTTCACGCTCGTGCCCAAATCTACGGATGAGCCACAGCCCGATGGCAGCTTTGTGAATGTTCTGCGGATCGGGATCTCCAGCGACAGCGCAATCACCCCCGCAACCGAGACACCGGGCCTGATCGATGCCGCGAAAAGCGGTGTTGCAGGTATGTGGCGGATCATCAAAGGCTCGATGTCGGGGATGTATCATATGATTACGGGTGCGATCAGCACCTGCAACATGTCGGGTCCTGTGGGCATTGCAAAAGTATCTGGTGCGATGGCCAGCCAGGGCACCATGAGCTTTATCAACTTTATTGCGGTGCTTAGTACGGCGGTTGGTTTGCTCAACCTGTTCCCGATCCCCGCCTTGGATGGCGGTCACCTGACGTTCTATGCTTATGAAGCGGTGCGCGGCAAACCACCCAGCGATACGGCGCTGCGCGTTTTGATGACGGTAGGTATCATGATGGTTTTGGGCTTGATGCTGTTTGCCTTGTTTAACGATCTGTTCTGCCCGTAGGTCAGTGCCACACCGAGAAGGACGAATTGTAAAAGCAGGGCTACCGCCTTGCTTTTGCCACATTTGCCCCGATGTTATGTCACAATCACAGGCTAGTCTGCCCGCACAGTTGTTTTCCGAGAAAGGGAAAATCCAATGCAGACGATTGCCAAAGGCTACCGCGGTTTGAGCGTGTTGTTCGACCTGAACTGGGACCGTGCGCTTTATATGTGCACGATGATCTTTGCCCTGTGCGCGGGCGCATACTTTGGCAGCCTGCACTAAGCCAGCATTTGCTACCTGAAAAGTTGAGGGGTCTGCGCCTTGCGCGGGCTCTTTTGGTTTTTAAAAAAGGCCTCTGATGGTTTTGACAACGTGCGCCCCTACGGGTACTCACATGGGAACGGTGTCAACAAAGTTGGGTAACAACCATGAGCCTGAGGTCCATATCGCGCATTCCATCTTCGGATGAGCTAAACACTTCCTTTCGGACGGGGCTCAAAGGGCTCGCATTTTCGCTATTGGTTACAACGGCTTGGATAGCACCCGCGCCGCAAGTTGCCGCGCAACAGTACCAGTTCAATTCGGTGAGAATCGAAGGTAACCAGCGCATCGGCAACAGCGCGATCCTGTCACAGGCTGGAATCGCGCGTGGAACCCCCATCAGCGCAGGGCAACTGAATGATGCTTACCAGCGCCTGAACAATTCCGGTTTGTTCGAAAGTGTTTCGATTTCACCTCAGGGAAGCACCCTGCGCATTGACGTAGTGGAGCTGCCGACAATCAATCGGATCTCCTTTGAGGGTAACCGCCGCGTAAAGGACGAAGTGCTGGAAGGGGTTATCGGCTCCATCTCGCGCCGTGTGTTCAACCCTACGCAGGCCGAGAAAGACGCCAACGCAATTGCGCAGGCCTACTCCACCGAAGGCCGTCTGGCCGCACGGGTCCAGCCTAAGGTGATCCGACGCAACCAGAACCGCGTCGATCTGGTGTTCGAAATCTTTGAAGGCGACAACGTCGAAGTCGAGCGTCTCAGCTTTGTCGGGAACCGCGTTTATTCTGACCGCCGTTTGCGCCGCGTTCTGGGCACCAAGCAGGCGGGCATCTTCCGCAAACTGGTGCGCCGCGATACGTTTCAGGAAGAGCGTATTGAATTCGACAAACAGGTCTTGCGCGATTTCTATTTCTCGCGCGGCTATGTCGATATGCGGATCAATTCGGTCAACGCACAGCTGACCGAAGAGCGCGACGGCTATTTTGTGGGCTTTAACGTCCAAGAGGGTCAGCAATTCCAGTTCGGCCAGATTACCGTGACATCCGAGCTTCCGAACGTTGATGGCGACGCCTATGCAGGCATCATCAAGGTCAAGCCGGGCGTTGTTTACTCTCCCACGCTCGTCGAGGCAGACATCGCCCGTCTCGAGCGCCAGGCGATCCGCGATGGTGTCGATTTTATGCGTGTCGAGCCACGGGTTACCCGCAACGAGCGGACACAAACACTCGACGTTGAGTTTGTTCTCTCACGCGGCAACCGTATCTTCGTCGAGCGGATTGATATCGAAGGCAACACAACCACCCTTGACCGTGTTGTGCGCCGCCAGTTCGACAGCGTCGAGGGTGATCCGTTCAACCCGCGCGAAATCCGTCAGTCCGCCGAGCGTATCCGTGCTTTGGGTTATTTCGAGAACGCCGAAGTTAACGCACGCGAGGGCTCATCTGCCGAGCAGGTTGTCATCGACGTAGACGTTGTAGAGCAGCCGACAGGCTCTTTGAACTTTGGTGGCGCGTTTTCATCGAACGATGGTTTGGGCGTCGCGGTCAGCTTTGCAGAAGAGAACTTTCTCGGGCGCGGTCAAAGGCTGTTTTTGAACGTGACCACTGCGACGGAGGCGCGTCGTTACGGTCTGAGATTTGTCGAGCCGTCCCTGCTGGGCCGCGATTTGGCATTCTCGCTGGAGTTTGATTATTCCGAGACCAACTCCTCCTTTTCGACTTATGACAGTACACGATTCAAGTTCGAGCCAAGCCTGAGCTTCCCCGTCAGCGAAAATGGCCGTTTGCGCCTGCGCTATACGGCAGAGCAGATTGAGGTGACGAACCGTAACGAAGAGGACGAAGACCAGTTCAACGGTGCGATCATCCAGCAGGATATCGATGCCGGTGAGTTGGTGACCTCCTCGATCGGGTACGAGTACACGTATGACACGCGCCGCACAGGGCTGGACCCGAATGCCGGCGTCCTGTTCCGCTTTAGTCAGGATTTCGCAGGCCTCGGCGGGGATCAGGAATACATCCGCACCGTTGCGCGGGTTGCGGGTGAAAAGAAGTTCTTCAACGAAGAGCTGATCCTACGCGCCAGTATTGAAGGCGGCGCTTTGGCGTGGAACGGCGGAACGAACCGTGCGATCGACCGGTTTATTTTGTCTACGAACCAGATGCGCGGTTTCGAGCCGGGCGGTATCGGTCCACGGGACACAAGTGCGACCGAAGGCGATACATTGGGCGGCAACATGTATGTTGTCGGGCGTGTGGAAGCTGAATTCCCCCTGGGTCTTCCCGAAGAGTACGGCGTACGTGGCGGTGTGTTCTATGACGTAGGAAACCTCTGGGATCTCTCGGACGTAAACCTCGCGGGGAACACGGCGTCGGGTGCTGGCGGCTCTTTCCGTCACGTGATCGGTGTCACACTCTATTGGGATACGCCGTTTGGTCCGCTTCAGTTCAACGTCTCCGACGCGATCCGCAAGGAAGAGTTCGACCGCGAGCAGAAATTCGAAGTCACACTGCAAACCGAATTCTAGGATCATGCGCAGCCTGCTGTCATCGCTGTGCTTGATGGTTGCCTTGCTGGCGCCGTCGGATGTGGTTGCGCAGGAGACGACTCCCGTATTGGTCATCGATAGTGAACGTCTGTTTCTGAGCAGTGAATTCGGAAAACGTGTCGCAAGCGAGATCGAGGCTCGCGGTAGCGATCTGGCTGCGCAAAACCGCCAGATTGAAGCAGAGCTTGCCGCCACCGAGCAGGACCTGACCGAACGCCGCGCGACGATGTCACCAGAGGCTTTTCAACCGCTTGCCGATGCTTTCGATACCCGTGTGCAGGAAACGCGCCAGACCCAAGCGGCGAAATCCCGTGCGCTGAATGCCCAGCTCGAACAGGAGCGCGAGGCATTCTTACAGGTTGCAGGTCCGATTTTGGAAGAACTGATGGAGCAGGTTGGCGCATCCGTGGTGCTTGACCGCCGTACGGTCTTTCTGAGTGCTAACAGCGCCGACATTACCACGGCGGCGATTTCGCGGATCAATGCGCAGCTTGGCGCAGGTACGCCTATCGCACCTGACCCGCAGGAATGATGCCTGCCGCGCTTGCCCCGCATCGGGGGAATTGGTAGCAGTTGGGGCAAATTTGGCGAGAAGGGCCCCACATGACCAATGATCTCAAGCGCGCAGATATCCAGACCATTCAGCGGATTCTGCCCCATCGTTACCCCTTTTTGCTGGTCGATAAGGTTGAGGAGATTGACGGCACCAACTCCTCCGTTGGCTATAAGAACGTCACCATGAACGAGCCGCATTTTCAGGGTCACTTTCCTGGCACGCCCATCATGCCGGGTGTCACCATCGTTGAGGCGATGGCCCAGACGGCGGGTGTGATGGTTGGTGTGGCGCTTGATCAGATGGACAAGGACATGCTGATCTATTTCATGTCCATCGATAACTGCAAATTCCGTCGCAAAGTGGTGCCGGGGGACGTGCTGCGCATGGACCTCAAGACCGTGCGCGGCAAGCCCGGTGGCAAGATCTGGAAATTCTCAGGTGTCGCCACCGTAGAGGGCGAGATGGCCGCAGAGGCCGAATTCATGGCCATGCTCGATCTGCCCAAAGAGGACGCATAATGGCAATCCACCCAAGTGCTGTGATCGAGGAGGGGGCACAGATTGATCCTTCCGCCACAGTGGGACCATTCTGCGTGGTGGGGCCGCAGGTCGTTCTGCATGCGGATGTCGAGCTGAAGTCCCATGTGGTGGTTACGGGCCAGACCACGGTAGGCGAGGGGACTGTCATCTTTCCCTTCGCGGTGATCGGTGAAATTCCGCAGGATTTGAAGTTCAAGGGTGAGGCGAGCCGCCTCGAGATCGGCAAGCGCAACCGTATCCGCGAACATGTGACCATGAACTGCGGCACCGAGGGTGGCGGCGGTGTGACGAGAGTGGGCGATGACGGTCTGTTCATGGCAGGCTGCCACATCGCCCATGACGCAATAGTCGGAAACAACGTGATCGTGGTTAACAACGCTGCTGTGGCCGGTCATTGCGTAATTGAGGACGAGGTAATTCTCGGCGGCCTGTCTGGCATCCACCAGTGGGTACGTGTCGGGCGCGGTGCGATCATTGGTGCCGTCACGATGGTGACTAACGATGTTATTCCTTACGGTCTGGTACAGGCGCCGCGTGGCCATCTGGATGGGCTGAATCTTGTCGGTCTCAAGCGGCGCGGTGTTGCGCGCGGCGACATCACCGCCTTACGCGCAGCTTTCCAGATGTTGGCACAGGGTGACGGGACCTTCCATGATCGCGCCGAGCGTTTGGGGGCAGAGACCGAGAGCGATTATGTCCGCGAGATCGTCGATTTCGTTCTGGCCGACAGTGGCCGTCACTTCCTGACCCCCAAATGAAGCTGGCATTGATCGCGGGGCGGGGTGATTTGCCCGCGCTGGTGGCACAGGCCGCTCCCGAGCCACCGCTTGTGTGCGGCTATGAAGGCACTCCCGTAACGGAGCTGACTCCCGGTCTTATGTTTCGGCTTGAGACGCTTGGAACGCTTCTGCTGGAGCTGGGCAATCACGGTATCACCCACATCTGTTTTGCAGGCGGGCTGGACCGCCCAGCGCTTGATCCGAGCAAGCTCGACGCCGAGACGGCGCCGCTTGTACCACTGTTTATGCAGGCCTTGCAGGCAGGGGATGATGGCGCGCTGCGGGTGGTGATCGAGCTTTTCGAGAAAACGGGCTTTAGCGTTGTCGGTGCACATGAGATTGCGCCTGACTTGCTGGCTCAGGGTGGTGTCTATGGCACTGCATGGCCCGATGCGCAGATGCGCAACGATGCCGATGTAGCGGCTGCCCATATCTTTGCTATCTCCGCACAGGACAAAGGGCAGGCCTGCGTTGTGGCAGGTGGACAGGTCGTCGCAATGGAAGACGCCCGTGGCACCGATGCCATGCTTGCAGGGTTGGCGACGCATAAGGATGGAATCCTCTTTAAGGGACCCAAGGCAGGCCAGACGCGCCTTGTCGATCTGCCCACCGTTGGGCCAGAGACCTTTGAAGCCGCGCATTCAGCAGGGTTACGCGGTGTGGTGGTGGATGCAGGTGATGTATTGGTGCTGCACCCAGAGGCCTGTGCCGCGATGGCAGATAAACACGGCCTTGTTTTCTGGGCGCGGACGGGCGAATGAGCGGGCTGCGCGTGTTCATCCTCGCGGGTGAGCCGTCGGGAGACAAGCTGGGCGGGGCGCTGATGGCGGGCCTGAAGTCGCTGCAGCCAGATGTGGCTTTCGAGGGGATCGGTGGGACGCAAATGCAGGCCCAAGGCCTCGACAGCCGCTTTGACATGAACGAGTTGAGCGTGATGGGGCTGGCCGAGGTACTGCCCAAATACCGCCACCTCAAGCGGCGCATCAGGGAGACAGCCGAGGCGGTTGTGGCCATGCGCCCCGATGTGTTGATCACCATCGACAGCCCTGATTTTTCCCTGCGTGTCGCCAAGCTTGTCAAAGCGCGCAGCGACATTCGCACGGTTCACTATGTCGCCCCCACGGTCTGGGCATGGCGGGCAGGGCGCGCGGCCAAGATGGCGCGCCATGTCGATCATGTGCTGGCTCTCTTCCCGTTTGAGCCGCCTTTGATGCAGGCAGCTGGTATGCGGTGTGATTTTGTAGGCCACCCTGTCGTCTCCGAGCCTGTTGCGAGCCAAGCCGAGGCAGATGGGTTCCGCCTGCGCCACGGTCTGGGCCGCAAGCCTTTGCTCATGGTGCTGCCCGGTTCGCGGCGCGGCGAGGTTGCGCGATTGGGAGAGCGGTTTGGCGAAGCGGTCAAGCTGTTGAAAACCAGAAACCCCGATATGCAGACAGTGGTGCCTGCCGCAGGGCCAGTTGCCGACGCAGTAACCGAGCTTACAAAACCATGGCCTGATACGCTGGTCCTCGATCCGCGACAGGGTGACTATGAGGCGGCGATGTCGGAAAAACGCAACGCCTTTGCCGCTGCTGATGTCGCGCTTGCCGCCTCTGGAACTGTCTCGCTTGAACTCGCAGCATCACGCACGCCGATGGTGATTGCATATGACATGAGCCCGCTTAGTCGCCTGATCATCAGTCGTATGATGCTGGTGGATACGGTCACGCTGGTTAATCTGGTCTCTGAGACGCGTACAGTGCCCGAGTTCATTGGCAAAGCATGCACGCCCGAGGCGATTGCCGAAGGACTAGAGGCTGTGATCGCAGCACCGCAGGCGCAACGCGCTGCGATGGACACGACGATGGAACGGCTGGGGCGTGGAGGTGAAGATCCCGGACTGCGTGCAGCACGGGCCGTTATGGAAGGTCTGACGTCCTAGCCGCGGTAGACCCAACCGCCGCCAAAGATGCGGCTGCTTTCGGTGTCATAGAACACACAAGCCTGCCCGGGGCTGACGCCTTCTTCGGCGACCAGCAATTCCACCTCGGCCGTAGTATCGGACAAAGGCCTCAGGATCGCATCCACAGGTGGACGGGTGGAGCGGACACGCACGGTCACATTCCATTCGGAACGGGACGAGAAGGCCTCATCACCGAGCCAGTTCACTTCTTTGATCGGCACGGTTCGCGTGGCCAGCATGTGTTTGGGGCCGACAACGACCTGCTTGGTATCTGCGTCAAGGCGCACAACGTATAATGGATCGGCAAGCCCGCCAATGCCAAGGCCGCGCCGCTGACCGATGGTGTAGTTGATCACCCCGTCATGCTGCGCCAGCACGCGACCTTCGGTGTCTACAATATCCCCGGGAGCAGCAGCTTCAGGCCGCAATTTGCGGATCACGGCAGCATAGTCGCCATCGGGGACAAAGCAGATGTCCTGACTGTCGGGCTTGTTGGCGACGCGCAGCCCGTATTTCTCCGCCAGCGCCCGCGTTGCTTCCTTGGACGGCAAATGTCCCAATGGAAAGCGCAGATAATCAAGCTGCTCGGGCGTGGTCGAAAAGAGGAAATAGCTTTGATCCTTGGCAGGGTCCGCCGCCGTGTGCAGCTCTGGGCCGCGATCGCCCACCATCCGCTGGATGTAATGGCCTGTCGCCATACAGTCCGCTTCGAGGTCTTTGGCCGTCTCCAGCAAGTCCTTGAACTTCACACGCTCGTTGCACCGAATACAAGGCACAGGCGTGGCTCCGCCAAGATAGCTGTCGGCAAATTCATCAATCACCGCATCTTTGAACACGTTCTCATAGTCGAGCACGTAGTGGGGAAATCCCATATCCTCGGCCACACGGCGCGCATCGTGAATGTCGATACCGGCACAACACGCACCCTTTTTGGCCAGTGCCGCCCCGTGGTCATAAAGCTGGAGCGTGACGCCAACCACATCATACCCTTCCTCGGCCAGCATCGCCGCCACAACAGAGCTGTCGACGCCGCCTGACATGGCGACCACCACGCGGGTGTCGGCAGGCGCTTTGGCAAAGCCGAGCGAATTGAGAGGCGGTGTTTGGTCGAGGGCCATGAGCACTGATCCTGTTTAGGGTGTTACGGTGGAATATAGGAAAATGCGAACTACTCACAAGGGGCGGCTTCATATGTCTTTAACAAGCGCGTGGCAATGGTGTCGGGGTAACGAGCATGGTGGTAAGAGATGTATTTGAAAAAAGTCGACGGGCCGCGGGCTGTCACTCTGGGGGACGGTTCAGTAATGACAATCGCGGATTTGCCGCCCATACGTACGCGCCGCTGGGTCGCCTCACGTAAGGCAGCAGTAGTGCGCGGGGTTGTGCATGGATTAATCAGCAAGGACGACGCACTAGAGCGATACAGTCTGAGCGAGGACGAATTCATCGAATGGGTGCGTGCAGTTTCAACCCACGGTGAAAGTGCGCTAAAAGCGACAATGATCCAGAAATATAGACAACTTTAGGTTGATCTCTGCCTTGAAATAGCCTTCTTTACTGGTTGTTAAGTATTCTTTGTGAGTAATAGGTGAACGATAGATCCTGTCCTAACTGGAGAAAACCCTGATGCGTGTGTTGCTTGTTGAAGACGACCCTACAACTTCCAAGAGTATTGAGTTGATGCTGACTCATGCGAATTTGAACGTCTATGCGACGGATCTGGGAGAAGAGGGGATCGATCTCGCCAAGCTTTATGACTACGACATTATTTTGCTCGATCTTGATCTGCCCGATATGAACGGCCATGAGGTTTTGCGCCAACTCCGGCTTAGCCGTATCGAGACACCCATTCTGATCCTATCGGGGGCCGATGATACAGAAAGCAAAATTCGCGGCTTTGGCTTTGGCGCGGATGACTACCTGACAAAGCCATTCCATCGTGAGGAATTGGTGGCACGCATCCATGCGATCATCCGCCGCTCCAAAGGACACTCACAATCTGTCATTGATACAGGCATGATCTCGGTCAACCTCGATGCCAAGACCGTTAGTGTGGACAACAAGCCTGTTCACTTGACTGGCAAAGAGTACCAGATGCTGGAGCTGCTCAGCCTGCGCAAAGGGACGACACTTACCAAAGAGATGTTCCTCAACCATCTGTACGGCGGGATGGACGAGCCTGAATTGAAGATCATTGATGTGTTCATTTGTAAACTTCGCAAAAAGCTGACGACAGCGACAGGGGGCGAAAGCCATATTGAAACAGTTTGGGGCCGTGGCTATGTCCTGCGCGATCCTGAACCCGGTGAGATGGCAATGGCTGCAAGCGCCTGAAAGGTCGCAAATCCAACGTAATGATCTAGACCTGCCATAGGTAGCGGCCTATCTAACGTAGATATGCGGCGAACCGGAGGCGGGTCTTTTGACATCTTATAGCACTACAATGGATCTGGATGTCGATGCCCTGTCCGCAGAGCAGGCCAGCGAGGAACTAGCGCGGTTGGCCACGGTACTGGCAGAGGCGAATACCGACTACCATACCGAGGATGCGCCAACCCTGTCTGACGCGGAATACGACAGGCTCAAGCGTCGGAACGCCGCTATTGAGGCGCGGTTTGCTGAGCTGAAGCGCCCTGACAGCCCAAGCGATCAGGTTGGCGCGCCGGTTGCATCAGGCTTTGGCAAAATTACCCATGATGTCCGCATGTTGTCGCTCGGGAATGCCTTCAGCGATGAAGACGTAGCCGAATTTGACGTGTCGATCCGCAAATACCTTGGCTTGGCGTCAGACGCAGCACTTACCTACACAGCCGAGCCAAAGATTGACGGTTTGTCGCTCTCCCTCCGCTATGAAAAGGGTGTATTGGTGCAAGCGGCGACGCGGGGCGACGGGGCCGTTGGGGAAGACGTTACCCAGAATGCCCGCACCGTCAGCGATATCCCCCATACACTCACAGGTGCGCCGGATCTCCTTGAGGTGCGCGGCGAAGTCTATATGAGCCATGCAGATTTCGAAGCGCTGAACGCACGGCAGACCGAACGCGGGGGGAAAGTCTTTGCCAATCCACGCAACGCTGCAGCGGGGTCCTTGCGGCAACTCGATGCTGAAATCACCCGTGCGCGGCCACTTCGTTTCTTTGCCTATGCGTGGGGCAGCCTGTCGGAGCCTCTCTCGGACACACAATCTGGTGCGATTGACGCTCTGGCAAAGCTGGGCTTTTCCACAAACCCGCTGACAGAAAAATGCGATGGTCCCGATGCGATGGTTGCCCATTACGCAAGGATTGCCGAGCTGCGCCCCGATCTCGGGTACGATATCGACGGTGTTGTCTACAAGGTGGATGATCTTGCGCTGCAATCGCGGTTGGGTTTCCGTTCAACCACACCCCGTTGGGCCATCGCGCATAAATTTCCGGCTGAACTGGCGTGGACACGTCTGGAGGGGATCGACATTCAGGTGGGTCGTACCGGCGCACTCAGCCCTGTGGCGCGATTGGCACCTGTGACCGTTGGCGGTGTCGTTGTCTCCAATGCAACGCTGCACAACGAAGATTATATCAAGGGTGTCGATAGCAAAGGTGAGGAGATACGCGGCGGCAAAGACATTCGTGTCGGGGATCTCGTGCAGGTCTACCGCGCAGGCGACGTCATTCCCAAAGTTGCTGATGTAGACATCGCGAAACGCCCCGAGAATGCTACCGCGTTCATCTTTCCGCACCAGTGCCCTGAGTGTGGCAGTGACGCGGTGCGCGAAGAGGGCGATGCGGTGCGACGCTGTTCAGGCGGGATGATCTGCCCCGCGCAGGCCGTTGAAAAGCTGAAGCATTTTGTGTCACGTGCGGCTTTTGACATTGACGGTATGGGCGCTAAACAAGTCGAACAATTCTACGCAGACGGATGGATTGCCGAGCCTGCGGATATCTTCACGCTGCAAGCGCGCTACGGCAGCGGGATACAGCAGCTAAAGAACCGAGAAGGCTGGGGCGAGAAGTCGGCAAACGCACTGTTCGCAGCGATCGAAGCGAAGCGGACAATCCCGCTGGCGCGTCTGATTTTTGGTCTGGGCATTCGCCATGTGGGCGAGGCGTCAGCAAATATGATCGCTCTGCATTACGGCACATGGGCCGCCCTGTCCGAGGCGATGGACGCGGCACGTGCGCAAGAAGGTGCCGCGTGGGACGATCTCATCTCCATTGACGGTATGGGTGCGATCATGGCGGGTTCACTCGTCGGTGCCTTTGCTCAAGAGGCCGAGCGCGCCTCGATCACGCGCTTGGTGGAGGGCTTGGAGATCACCGAGGCGGTGCGTGCGGATACCTCCGGCTCCCCCGTGGCGGGCAAGACGGTTGTTTTTACCGGCACGCTCGAGAAAATGACCCGCGCTGAAGCCAAGGCCCGCGCAGAGCGATTGGGGGCCAAGGTTTCGGGCTCGGTTAGCGCCAAGACCGATCTGCTCGTCGCAGGGCCAGGGGCAGGGTCCAAGGCAAAGAAAGCGGCGGAATTGGGAATAGAGACGCTGGATGAAGATGGCTGGATCAAGCTGATCGCAGGGCTATGAGCACACGCCCCGAACCCTTGTTTCCCCTCTTTGCTGGATTGGACAGCCTTGCGGGGGTTGGTCCCAAAACGGCGGAGCATTTCAAGGGTCTTGGCGTGATTGCCCCGCGTGATTTGCTGTTTACCCTGCCGCAGTCGGTGATTGACCGCCGCCTTGTGCCGACCGTTCAGGGCGCGCCGTTTCCCGCCACGCTTACGGTTGCTGTTACAATCGGCAAACACAATCCGCCGCGCAACAAGGGCGGGGCATACCGTATTCATGTGGAGGACGCTGAAACCTCTTTCCAGCTCGTTTTCTTTCATGCACGCGGCAACTACTGGCAGCAGCAATTGCCCGAGGGCAGCCGCCGCATCGTCTCGGGGCGCGTCGAGGTGTTTGATAGCGTGCCGCAAATGGTCCACCCCGATTTCACAGTGCCTGAGGAGGAGGCTGACAGTATTCCGCGGTTCGAGCCGGTGTATCCGCTGACCCATGGTGTCACGCAAAAGCTGATGTATAAAGCGACGCGGGGCGCGCTGGCCCTGATCCCGCCCATGGCCGAATGGATTGACCGCACGCAGCTCGCAAAAGAGGACTGGCCTGATTTTGCCAGCGCGACACAAGCAGCCCACGATCCACAAAGCCTGAGCGATATCAGCGCATTGGCTCCAGCGCGTGCGCGGCTGGCCTATGACGAGCTGCTGGCCCATCAACTCACCCTGGCGCTGGCCCGTCAGGTAGAGCGGCGCAAAAAAGGCCGCGCGGCGCAGCCGACAGGGAAGCTTCAAGCCAAAGTGCTGGCCAGTTTGCCCTACAACCCAACAGGCGCGCAGACCCGCGCCATTGCCGAAATCATCGGGGATATGGCGCTTGAACAACGCATGAACCGGCTTTTGCAGGGCGATGTGGGTGCTGGCAAGACGCTAGTGGCGTTCATGGCTTTGTTGGCGGCTGTTGAGACTGGCGGGCAGGGCGTTCTGATGGCGCCTACAGAAATTCTTGCGCGTCAGCATCTCGAGGGGCTGCGGCCCTTGGCCGAGAGCGCTGGCGTTGTGTTGGAGATACTCACAGGGCGCGACAAGGGCGCTGAGCGCGCCGCAAAGCTCGCGGCATTGGAGCGCGGCGATATCCATATTCTCGTCGGCACCCATGCGGTATTTCAGGAAGCGGTCGTGTTCCACGACCTGCGCCTCGCTGTGGTGGATGAGCAGCACCGCTTTGGCGTTCGCCAGCGGTTGGAATTGGGGAAGAAAGGGCGTCAGGCCGATGTGCTGGTGATGACCGCCACGCCTATTCCGCGCAGTCTGGCACTCGCGCAATACGGCGATATGGATGTGAGTGTGCTTGATGAAAAACCACCCGGTCGCAAACCGATCCAGACAGTTTTGATCAGCACGGAACGCTATGCGGAGGTGGTTGAGCGCTTGCGCGCCGCCATGGCCGAAGGGCGGCAATGCTACTGGGTTTGTCCGCTGGTGGAGGAAAGCGAGGTCAGTGACCTTACTGCGGCTGAAGCGCGGTTCAAACGGCTGCGCGCCGCTCTCGGCGAAGACGCGGTAGGGCTGGTACACGGTCAGATGCCCCCTGCGGACAAGGATGCGGGCATGGCGGCGTTTCAGCGGGGCGAGACGCGGTTGCTCGTGGCGACAACGGTGATCGAGGTGGGGGTCGACGTACCTAATGCCTCGATAATGGTTATCGAGCGCGCCGAGAGTTTTGGCCTCGCGCAACTCCACCAGCTGCGCGGGCGCGTGGGCCGTGGATCCGCGGCCTCCAGTTGCTTGTTGATGTATCAAAACCCGCTGACGGAGACGGGGCGACAGCGTCTTGAGGTGCTGCGCGAGACAGAAGACGGTTTCGTGATCGCCGAGACCGATCTCAAGATGCGCGGGACGGGTGATCTGATCGGGACAGCGCAATCAGGTGTGCCACGTTTCAAAGTGGCCGATCTGGAAAAGCAGGCCGCGCTTATGGCTGTCGCCCAGTCGGATGCCCGAAAGCTGCTGAACGATGATCCGTCATTGGAGAGTGAACGGGGCCGTGCTGCACGTTTGCTTTTGTGGCTCATGCGGCAGGATGAGGCGATCCGTTTGATTTCAGTGGGTTAGGTATTTTTGTTCCAAAAAGTTCACTAATGTTCTCATAAAGTTCTTTACACAGCGTTCGCAATATGAGAACAAAGTAGCAACAGGAACGGAGAGACACATGACCTTCTACCAAACACTCAAATCCATCGCTACACGGTCGCAAGACACATTGGCACAGGATGCAGCAGGCGCTGCGGCGTTGATTGTTATGCTGGTGGCAGGGTTGCATCTCCCCGGACTTGTCTGAATTTCTGCCTGCGCTTCCATGCCAGGGTCGGTTTAGCGGCGTATTTGTCCCAACTTCATACGCCAAGACATTACATTCTGCCTGTCTGTAGTGATTTCGGGGGTGCCTTCCCCTAACCGGCTTCTGGGTCCCACATGGATACCGCTTTTCTCACGCCGCCATCCTTGATTGGATGTGCGGCGTTTTTTTTGCACGTTGCGCATCAGGCATCGGTGTGGGCCGCTTCCATCGCCTCGGCAATCGCTTCGATGCTGAGCAGGATAGATGCGTGGCGGTTTTTGTACTCCACGGCAGGGGTCAGGACCTCGAACCCGTCAAATGGCGCGTCTGGCACGCCACCTTTTCCCTTTAGCATCGCTTTGAGCTGGTCGCGGCCCTTTGTAATAACCTCGATGCTCGCCCCGTCCGAGGCTGTCGCGGTGATAGCAGCAGCGGCCTGACCCAAAGCACAGGCCTTTACGTCTTGCCCAAGCGCGCTCAGCTTTCCGTCTCGCACTTTGATATCGACGGTCACGCTTGACCCGCAGAGGGGCGAGCGGCGTGTGACTGTTGCATCAGGCGCATCAAGGCGCCCGAGATGCGGGATATCTGCGGCGAGGGCCAGAATTCTGGCAGAATAAAGTTTGATCAGGTCTGTATCGCTAGCCATGGTATCCCCTTCGTGTTCCCTTTACATAATCGGAACCTGCGAAGATGCAAAAACTTTTGAGTGAGGTGCGCCACCATGTCCTTTGATCCTACAACCCTGAAATTCAACGAGGCCGGTTTGATCCCCGCGATCGCACAGGACGCGGAGAATGGAGAGGTGTTGATGATGGCGTGGATGAATGCCGAAAGCCTGATGGAGACATTGCGCACAGGGCAGGTCACTTACTGGAGCCGCTCCCGTCAGGAGTTCTGGGCTAAAGGTGCCACGTCGGGCCATGTCCAAACCCTCAAGGAGATGCGCGTGGATTGTGACCGCGATTGCCTGCTGATGAAGGTTGAGCAAGTTGGTGCGGCGTGTCACACGGGGCGGCGCAGTTGCTTTTTTACAGGTGTCGGCTTGGCGGGTGAGGTTGATCTAGAGGATTAATTCTTCAGGCTAAGGGATTAACATTCCTAGTATTTCATCTTTTGAGAAGCCTTCAGAACGGTATTTCGAAATTGCGCGCGCATCGTCGCGCTTTGCTAGCCTTTTGCCAGCGTCATCGCGGATCAGGCGGTGGTGGTGATAGGTTGGGTGGGGCAAGCCCAAGATGTGTTGCAAGACAATATGAATGCGTGTGGCATCGAACAGATCCCGTCCGCGCACCACATCGGTGATTTCTTGTTCCGCATCATCCAAGACGACGGAGAGGTGATAGGATGTCCCCATGTCACGCCGTGACAGGACAATATCTCCGACACCTTTTATCATATCCGCAGCGTTAAAGGTGATGGTTTCGGATGCGCCACTGCCTTCCTCTACAAATTGTAGTGGGCTTGCGATCAGCCCGCAGGCTTTAGCCATATTTAACCGTAGTGGCAGATCGGTCGGACGAGGACCCTTCGGGGCCGTCACTGGTTTGCACGTCCCGGGATAGATCACGCCATCGGGTCCCAGCAAGGGGGCGCCTTCCTGTGGCGCGCTAGTCGCGGCAGCGATATCAGCGCGCGAGCATGTGCAGGGATAGAGCAGACCGCGCGTCCATAAATCATCAAGTGCGGCTTCATAGACTGCCAAACGTTCGGATTGACGCATCACAGGCTGTTCCCATGTAAGGCCCAGCCAAGCGAGATCGTCATAGATCTGCTCTTCCCACTTGGCGCGCGCTCTGCTGCGGTCGATGTCTTCGATCCGCAAGAGGAAGCGACCTTGTGCCGCTTGGGCCAAGTCATACGCGCATTTCGCAGAATAGGCGTGCCCCAGATGCAGCGGACCTGTCGGGGATGGAGCAAAGCGCGTGGTGAAGATCAAGCCTTTTCGACCACATATACAGTGGATTCAATGCCTTGGGCTGGCAAATGATCCCCGTGCTCCGCGAACAAGAGCCGCGCTGCACCGCAATCGAGCCATTCATTCAGATGGGCCGCGCTTTGCGGATCGGCCAGCGCATGATCGTTGAACGAAAACACCAGCAGCCCGCCAGAAGGCAATGCATGCAGCAAGCTGCCCAGCGTTGAAAGGGGGGCCGCACCAGCGCCAATCACGCCAACTGCGGCGATAAGAGGATAGTCTTGCGGGACGGGGGCATCTACGTCGAGCGTTTCAAGACTGCGGTACACCTGTTTCGCCTCGGCCTGAGCGATCATCTCGGACGACAGGTCAACGCCGTCAATCACACTGAACCCCGCATTCTTGAAAGCCTGACCCGCAAGCCCTGTTCCGCACCCGAAATCCAGCAAGGGAAGCGATTGCTCCGAAGCATATTCCGCCAGAGCAGCAGCGCAGCGTGCAGGTGTGGCGTATCCGTTGCCGCCCATGTCAGCCTCATATGACGTGGACCACGCGTTATAAATGCTCTGCGTCTCGTGGGCATCACGCTCCGCATAGGCGGTTTCCAAGAAGTTTTTCGTCATAGTGCTATTTTAAAGATGCTACCCGTCTTGTCCAGCGCCCAGCCAGCTTTGCCAGTCAAGTTTGGCGCGGTCTGTGTAGGCTTTGTAGCGGTCCTTGCGCCCGCGACGCCCGCTCTTGAGGCCTTCAACAGGCGGGAACAGCCCGAAATTGACGTTCATCGGTTGGAATGTCTTTGCATCGGCTCCCCCGGAGATATGGGTGATCAATGCACCTGTGGCGGTCGTGGCAGGCGGTGTATCCAATTGCTGGCCCATGATCTCTGCAGCAGCCAACCGACCCGCGAGCAATCCCATGGCCGCACTCTCCACATAGCCCTCAACGCCTGTGATCTGGCCCGCAAAGCGGATATTGGGGCGCGATTTGAGGCGCATCTGACCATCGAGCAGCGTGGGTGAGTTGAGGAATGTGTTGCGATGAATCCCGCCCAGACGTGCAAAGCTGGCATTCTCGAGACCGGGAATACTTTTGAAAACATCCGTTTGTGCGCCGTACTTCATTTTTGTCTGAAAGCCCACGATGTTATAAAGCGTGCCGAGCTTGTTGTCGCGGCGCAGCTGCACCACGGCGTAGGGCTTGACGTCAGGCTGGTGCGGATTGGTCAGGCCCACTGGCTTCATTGGGCCAAAGCGCAGTGTCTCGCGCCCGCGCTCCGCCATCACTTCAATGGGCAGGCAGCCGTCGAAATAGCCTGCGGTCTCATTCTCGTGAAACTCGGTCTTATCGGCCTCTGCCAGCGCGTCGATAAACGCTTCATATTGGTCTTTATCCATGGGGCAATTGAGATAGGCGGTCCGCTCTTCCTCGGTCTCGCCCTTGTCATAGCGCGATTGCATCCACGCTTTGCTCATGTCGATGCTGTCGTGATAAACAATCGGGGCAATAGCGTCGAAGAACGCCAGCGCCTCCGCGCCTGTCTCGGCCGCGATCGCCGCGCCCAGATCGGTGGAGGTGAGCGGCCCTGTCGCGATGATCCACTGGCCGTCCTCGGGCAGCTCTTTGATCTCGCCATATTCGACACTGATGTTTGGATGCGCCATCAGCGCGTCAGTCACAGATTGTGCAAAGGGATCACGGTCCACGGCCAGCGCGCCACCTGCGGGCAGGCGGTGCTTTTCGGCTGTTTGCATGATCAAACCATTCGCCTCGCGCATTTCCCAATGCAACAGGCCCACGGCGTTCTGTTCGCTATCATCCGAACGGAAGGAGTTCGAGCAGACCATTTCACCCAGCAGGCCAGTCTGATGCGCGAAGGTCTCGACCTCGGGCCGCATTTCATGAATGACAACCTTGATGCCAAGATGTGCGGCCTGCCACGCAGCCTCTGATCCGGCCATGCCGCCGCCGATGATGTGTAGTGTTTTATCCATGCCCCGCAGATAATCCAGCACGCTGTGCTGTGCAACAGGTGGCGCGCACCGCAGGTGCGGCAAACTGTGTCTCAATGTCAGTGGGGATTTTGGGGTCGCCGCTGCGGGAAAGAAGGGGATCAGATGAGAGTCTAATCTGGAGGGATCTTCCGCCGGCGGCGACCCAAAATGGGGCAGCTCTTCGTGCCATGTCCTATTTGTGCCTTATTCCTGCCCGAATTGAAAGACGCAATGCTGCAACACTGCGTCGCGCATCTTGCAACAATGACCGCTAAAACGAAAAAGCCCCCGTGCGCGAAATGCGTCGAGGGCTTTAATTTGTTAGAATTATCGGGATTCAGGAGGGCGGCGCGACCACATCAAGCTCAAGCCCCGAAGGTACCGAGGCAGGCACCCCGAGGCCACGCTTACCTGAACCCTCGTCGGTGAGCGCGCCTAGAAATGACATAATCTTGTCGATCTCGGCATCGTCGAGGCTCACATTGATGATCTCGATGGCTTCAGCGATGCGCAAAACCTCGTCGAAATCATCCATGGCTTTCCAATCCTCGACATCGACACCTTCCAGCAACACGGCCTTGTCCCGCGAGTAACTGGCAAGCCCTGCCATGGCATCCAGATGATGGCGCACGACGTCTTCGAGGTCGGAATATGCGCCGTTGTGTCCGTAGGGGCCGCTTTGCGTCACGTTGCGCAGGGAAGGCGTGCGGAAACGGTACATATCCTCTGCCTCACCCGTGGTCATGCCAAGGCCCTTGTCGGTCGCATAGTCGTCTTTGCCCGGGCCAACCTGTGGCATGCCGATGGCGTGGAAGTTGTGATCGGTCTGGAAGGCGCCCGAGTGACAGGTGGAGCAGCGCGCCTTACCGTAGAACAGATCCATGCCAGCCAACTGCTCTGCGGTCATGGCGTCCTCGCCGCGCAGATATTTGTCAAAAGGGCTATCAGAGGCGCGAAACTCGGAACCGATAAAGGCAGAGAGTGCAGTGCCTACATCAGTGATGTGGATGTCGTCTGTGCCAAGGGCGGCAAAACGCTCACGGTATTCGGTGATAGAGGCCACGCGGGTCGCGAGGATATCCCATGCGCCGCCGTCTCCCATGATCCGCTCGGCGGCGACGGCATCGGCGACTTCGTTCTCTCCCGGGTGGCCAGCCATCTCGTCGGGCGACAAGATCGGAAGAATGTTCTGAGCGGCCAGTGCAGATACGACAGGTTTCTCCAGTGTCCGACCCGCAGGCATGCGGATGCCGAACATCGCGTTCCTGTCCGCAGCGGTGCGGCCATCATGAAACATCACCTGAAATTCGCGTGCGCCCAGATTGAACAGGGCAGGGGCATTGCGCGGGATGCGGTTCCTGGGTGCATTGCTGACATCTACACGCCGCGCGCCGCCAAGACCGATGCCGCCTTCTCCCACTGACAATGACATCCCGTCCGAGCTGCCCAAAGTCGGGTGATGACAGGTCGCGCAGGCGATATTCTTGTTCCCCGCCAGGATCGGATCAAAGAACAGATCGCGCCCCAGCTCGATCATCTCGGGCGGGAACTGGTGGAAATCTGCATCTGTCACGGGCGCGGGCAACGGGCCTGCAATCGCAGACGTTGACCACAGCAGTGCGGCGCCCAAAAGGCAAAGGGGCTTGTTCATCATCACGGTTCCTCACGAGAATGTGAGGTGGCTAACAAGATTAAGGCAAAATTGCGACAAATGCTTTGGAAAAAGACCGTTACCGACTTCGAAACAGTCATTGATTCCAGTCAGGTGTGCGTTTTTCGATAAAGGCCTGCATACCTTCGGCGGTGTCTGTGTTGGCGAGGTTTTCTACCATCACAGCGCCTGTGTGGGCATAGGCTTGTTCTGTGCTCATACCCAATTGCTCGTAAAAAGCGCGTTTGCCGATTTTGACAGCAGCGCCGAGTTTCGAGGCAATCTGATCCGCGAGGGCGGCGGTTTCTGCCTCCAGCGCATCCGGTTCAACAATGCGATTGATCAAGCCCAGCTCTTCAGCGCGCGCGGCTTCGATAAAATCGCCTGTCGTCAACATCTCGAATGCCTTTTTCGGCGCGATATTGCGGCTGAGCGCAACCATAGGGGTTGAGCAGAAGAGGCCGATGTTCACGCCATTGACGCCAAATCGCGTGCCTTTGGCCGCCACTGCCATGTCACACGTCGCGACCAGCTGGCAACCCGCCGCCGTAGCAATCCCGTGCACTTGGGCGATGACAGGTTGTGGCATCGATTGTATCCGCAGCATAACATCGGTGCAGCGCGCGAACAGATCGGCAAAAGCCGCGGCACCTGCATCCTCGTTTTGGCGCATGGCCTGCATCTGGCGCAGATCATGACCCGCGCAAAACGCCTTTCCCGTGCCCGACAGGGTTACAACGCGGCAAGCGGGGTCATCCGCGAGCGCGTCCAGCGTTTCTTGCAACGCCTCCAGCATCTCGTCGCTCAGCGCATTAAGCCGCTCGGGGCTGTTCATCGTGAGATGCGTGACCGCGTCCCGTTGCGTAATTTCCAGAATTGCCATCTTGCGCCCCCTCCATGTTCCCGCAACTCTAGGATCAAACGGAGAGGGAGAGCAAGTATGGCCGAGACACCACAGCCTAAGATGAATGAGGCCCAGTTGATGGACTTCATGCGTGAGGTTTTCCAGCAGGTCGCGGATGATTTCAACGTGGAGGAGGTTAAGGCAAACGAGGTAACGATGCGGCTCAAGATTGCCGAGCGCCACCTGCGCCCCGGTGGTACGGTCTCTGGCCCTTCTATGTTCGCGCTGGCCGATGTTGCTGCCTATATTGTCACACTGGCCATGATCGGGCCGAAGGCGCTTGCCGTTACAACCAATTGCTCGCTTGATTTCATGCGCAAGCCCAAGGCAGGCGTTGATCTGATTGCCACGGCAAAGCTGCTCAAGCTGGGGCGGCAGCTGTCAGTTTCCCACGTGCTGGTCTACTCCGAGGGCATGGCCGAGCCTGTCGCGCAAGCCACGATGACCTATGCTATTCCGCCCGTATCGGGGTAAGCAGTACAATTCGCGATCTAGTCTGGATTGTATCAAAAAAGGGCAGGGATGTTCCCTGCCCAAGTGAAGAGGTCTGGCCCACGTTACGGGGATGTCACGCCTGCCAGAACACCTTGCGCGCCTCACGACGAGCCGCCTCAGGTGTCAGTCCCACGTCCTGCAACTGCCATGCTTCGAGGTGATCCAAAGACAGGCGTGTGCGGCGGCGGGTCACCCATTTCGTCACGCAAGCTGCAAACTTGACGCTGACCACTGCGATCAGCGGGAGGCTGCGCGTGGAATTCAGGACCGTAAGGGCGTCGTTTGTCAGGATCGCTGCGTGTGTCATGGGTAAATCTCCTATGATGTATTGTATTGACACAATATGGCGCTGGTGCCATGAATTATTGATACAATACGAAATCATGCAGAGCTATGGAAACATTGTAATGGATACAATTTGGGTGCCAGAGGTAGATGCGACCCTGAAGCCAAAGTACAAAGCGGTTGTGCTCGCGATCCGTGATGCGATCACCTCGGGCGCCTTGGGGCAGGGGGACAAACTGCCCCCCGTGCGTGATTTGGGCTGGAAGCTTGGGATGACACCCGGGACTGTCGCACGCGCCTACACTATTCTCACGGATGAGGGGGCGCTGGTGGCTGAAGTCGGGCGCGGCACTTTTGTTGCAGCGACGAAATCAGAGCCTTTGCCCATTTACGCGGATATGGAAATGGATGTGATCGCGCATTTGACGGGCGGCGATAACTACGACGTCAATCTGTTCTCGCCGCATCTGCCCAATGGGGGACAGACCAGTCTGATCCGCAATCTTCTGACACAGATCGCACAAGAACCGCCGTCAGGCTTTATGCATTACCCTTCGCGGCGCGGTGCGACGGCTGCGCGTGAAGCCATGGCGCATTGGCTGCGCGATATTGATCTGGGGCCAGTGGTTGAGGGCGATATCGTGCTGTCGCACGGCGGACAGAACGCGATCATGCTGATCTTCCAGACGATCCTGAAGGGGCGCAGACCCGTGATCCTGGTGGAGGAGCTGTGCTACCCAGGGTTTCGGCGTGTGGCAACGGCATTGCGCGCTGATGTTGTTTCAGTTGCGATGGACGGGGACGGTCTGTGCCCCGATGCCCTTGCCGCCACAGCCGAGCGTTATCCGGAGGCCCAGATCATTTGCACATCGCCTGAAGTTCATAGCCCCACCTGCGGTTTTAGCCCGCTCGCACGACGACGCGAGATCGTGGATGTGGCGCGGCGATTTGATCTGCAAATCGTCGAGGATGATTGCTACCGTATCGGTGCCGCCCAAGCGCCCGCCTATCGCAGCATCGCGCCCGAGCGGGGCTGGTACCTGACGTCGCTCAGCAAATCGATCACGCCCGCGCTGCGCCTCGGCTGTGCTTTGGGGCCACGCGATCGAACGGCTGCTTTGCACCGCGCGGCAGAGCACGGATTCTTCGGATTAGCGACGCCGATCACCGATCTTGCCGCAGTACTGCTAACCCATCCTCAAATTGATGAGGTGATGGAGCGCACCCGCAGAAGCGTGGGTGACTATGTCAAAGTGGCGGTGAATACATTGGGTGGTTATGATCTGCGATGGCGGGAAGATGTGCCGTTTGTCTGGCTTAACTTGCCCGAGGGTTGGCGCGCGAGTGCCTTCTGTCGTGCGGCGGAAACGCGCGGCGTGCGAGTGCGCGCAGCCGAAGAGTTCGCGGCCCGTCACGCACAGACGCCCCATGCTGTGCGCATGGCCATCAACGCAGGCGTTAGCCTATCGAGTTTCGAGGCCGCCATGGCGCGTTTGCGCGATCTGCTGGACAATCCCAGTGACGAGATCGGGGTCTAGAACGCAGCTGCCGCGCCGATTGCCATGCCAAGGGCGATGACGCAGGCACTTATCGCAGCGGAATAAAGCGCCAGTCTGCGCCGCGCAAATGGACGCTCGCCAAAGGTGCGGCCATCAATGCCGGACACCGCGATCTTATAGGCATGCCCGCCATAGCTATAGTGCAAGATCCAGACAGGCAGCAGGATGCGACGGTAGTGTATGCCGCTTGTGTCGGTAAGATAGCGGATGCCGTGCACGCCTGTGCGGTCGATCTTGTATTTGATGTGGTTTCGGATCAGCAGGTCTTTGTCGGCACTATTGGCAGCGATGCCCTCGGCAACGGTTTGGTGATGCCGCTCTGCCGCAAATCCTGCAAGGTATCCAGCGCGGTAGGGTTTCAGATCGCGTGGATCGAAGTCATGCAAAATGCCGTCGCGGATCAGCGGCGTTACATGGGGCGAGGCGGGCATGAGCATATCGTCGAAGGCGATCTTCATCTGACCTTTTGTACTGCTTATGCGGATCGCCTTGCCCCCTGGCTTCACGAAATTTGCCCAATATTGAACGACCTCGTCACTGTCGAAGGTCCAGAACGGCGCATAGAGGCCTGCGACGTCGCCCTGCGCTACGACATCGGCCAGTCCCGCAGGACAGGCCACACGCGATGCGGCCCATTTCTGCGCCAGCCGCTTTGCAAAAGCCGCGTCAACGCGAAACGGTATAAGCGCCATGGTGCGGTAGCCAGCATCGCCAGACACCAAAACCACCGGCCCGTTGCAATAGGGGCAGTGTGCGGACAGGGCAGGCCCAGTGAACAGCACCTCGCCGCCGCAGTTCTGGCACTGATGGGTCCGCTGCGCGGGTGTGATGTTGTCTTCAGGCTCGGCCACATCTGGGCGGTGTGCAAATTCATCGCGTGCCAGATAATCGTCTGGCTGGCCAAGATCGTAACATTCCCCGCAGCTCAGGCACTCCAGCGCGCTGCGTTCAGGCGAGAAGTAGCACAGGCCGCCACAGGCATTGCACTGCAGCGCGGATTGATCGGCCTGCATCAGCGCACCCCGCCTGCGGAGGCCGCGAGTTTTGCGAGAATGCCGATGCGCTGCCACGCGCGCTCCGATGCGGCCTGATAATCGCCCGAAGCCCACCAATCACCGATAAAGACCGCGCACCACATGACCGTCAACAGCCAAAGGGCCACAACAACCCATCCGCCCGCGCGGCGCAAACGGCTGGCGGAGCCTTGGCGCAACTCATGGCGGGCTTCGTGCATCTGGATAAGCTTGTGGATGGGGATCAGGCCAAAATACGTCGACAGACCGAAAAGCGCTGCAGCAGCAAAGAGGGGAGATGTCTCTGCAAGCATGGCTGCGTCCTGTATGGTTGCGGGGATTCTACACCCAGCAGCAGGAAGGGTGAAGGGTGTGCGGAAAATGCCTTGAAGAATGGGGTAAAATGATACCTTATTTGCAAGACATTGTTTTTGAACGTTTAAATAGATTTTGCAGCGCTTGACCCTCTGCGGGGCTCGTTTATAACCGCGCTATTAATCAGGGCATCTGCCCAGTTCCACACAAACGGGATTACCGTACATGAAAACCTTTTCAGCAACACCGGCTGACATTGACAAGAAATGGATCATCATCGACGCCGAAGGCATCGTGTTGGGCCGTCTCGCCTCTGTCATCGCCATGCGTCTGCGCGGCAAACACAAGCCGTCCTACACACCTCACATGGATTGCGGCGACAACGTCATCGTAATCAACGCCGAGAAAATCCAGATGACCGGCAAAAAGCGTGAAGAGATGTTCTACTGGCACACCGGTCACCCCGGCGGGATCAAAGAGCGCTCCAAGGCGGACATCCTCGAGGGCAAGCACCCCGAGCGTATCGTGACTTTGGCCGTCAAGCGCATGCTGCCCGGCAACCGTCTGAGCCGCCAGATCATGACCAACCTGCGCGTTTATGCGGGTGGTGAACATCCTCATGAGGCCCAAGAGCCTGAAGTTCTGGATGTTGCATCCATGAACAAGAAAAACACACGGAGTGCATGAGCATGGCTGACGAAATCAACACACTCGAAGATCTCAAGGACGTTGTGACGTCCGATATCGGCGGCGTTCAGGGCACACCAGAGGTCGAGATGACCCCACGCGAGCCCGTCAAAGACGAATTCGGCCGCTCATACGCCACAGGCAAGCGTAAGGATGCGGTTGCCCGTGTCTGGATCAAGCCCGGTTCCGGCAAGGTTGTCGTGAACGGCAAGCCGCAGAACGAATATTTTGCGCGCCCCGTGCTGCAAATGGTTCTGGCACAGCCTTTCGGCGTGACAGGTACGGACGGTCAGTTTGACGTCTATGCCACCGTCAAGGGCGGCGGTCTGTCAGGTCAGGCTGGCGCGGTAAAGCATGGTATTTCCAAAGCGCTCCAGTTGTTTGACCCCTCCTTGCGCGGCGCATTGAAGGCAGCAGGCTTCCTCACACGCGACAGCCGTGTTGTCGAGCGTAAGAAGTACGGTAAGGCCAAAGCGCGTAAGAGCTTCCAGTTCTCCAAGCGTTAAGATCTATCTCACCAAAATTGGAAAAGGCCGCCCAAACGAGGCGGCCTTTTTTAGTTTTCAGATTGTTGTCGTTAAAGCGGTATGTTTCGCCATCCTTGCGGTCGCAAAGCGTATATACCACCACCTCTGACAATTAGCGTGGCAAGACCCGCAATAAGATAGGCCAATATGTATTGGCCAATTCTAATATGCTCGCATTCATTTATACACGAAATGGCCGTGAGCAGGGTCACTGAAAGCATGAAAGCGGACAGAAGCCGTGTTCTGATGCCCAGCATGATCGCAGTACCGAAAACAACAAAGAGTACACGTAAAAGAACATCCAACAGCAACACGTTGGTACTTTTGAATAAAATTGGATACAGAGAGTCACCTTGATACACGGTAGGTGCCTCGATGCTCTGTAATCCAATAAAAATCAGGACCATGCCAGACGAAATTCTGATGGCCCAAGCAATATAGGGAAAAACCTGTTTCAATTGTCTGCCTCCAAGGTCGGCGGATTAATTCCCGCTCGTTACGTAACCTTAGCTATGGTTGTATTCGCTGTCGACGGACACAACTGCAAAGAGAGGTTTGCATGTCTGGCTATGCCCTGAGTGCAGGATGGAGGTTTGACTGGAAGCTTCCCGTGATCAACTCAACTGCGGCGCGCACAATCGGATCAAGCTTTCGGGTCTTGTGATAGACCATCCAGATTTCCAGCTTCTGGGGTTTTACCGAGGTTTCAGCTCTGCGCAAGTTAGGGATCTGGTCTGCAAACTCGGTTGGGAAGAAGCCAAGCATGTTCCCTTGGATTACAGATTGCGCACCGAGGTTGAGGCCTACAATGCGCAGTTTGGGAATATCGGGCAAATCAAAGCCGAAATCACGCGGGTGCAGCTTTAAGTCATCATATTCAACTTCAAGCCAGTCTTTGGGAACGCATTCTGCGGTGGATGAGACGTATGGCGCAATCTGGACCTCGGCGACTTTCGCGCAAATGTAATTGCCATGATCCGGTCGGGTGTAGCGCACCGCAACATCGATCTCGGAGTATGCAACGCTACGGTCATAGATTGTCAGATCGACATTGAATACCTGACCGTTATTGAGCGTGTATGATGTAAAGTTCTTCATAAACGTTTTCAGAATGGTCAGCGACACAGACATTCGTACCGTGGATTCATTCGACAAAGGTTCGGTGCGGGCCAACTCCATTTCATAGAGACGGGCCTCGATCTCGCTTGCCAGTTTTACAAGTTCAACGCCGATACCTGTTGTTTTCCACTCATGCCCGCTGCGGATAAAGATGGTCTCGCCGACGTCGGTGGTGATGTGATCTATTCGCCGTGAAACCGTTGCGACATTCGCCCGAAGGCTTTTCGCGGCCTTTACCATAGAGCCATGTCGGTGCAGCGCGAGGCAGAATCTGAGATCATCCCAGTTGATCATAAGAACGGTTTCCTTTCGTCGACGCATTGGACGCAATCGGCATTTGACTGAGCAAAAACGGAAACTCGGAAACACTTGGTACACTGCTCGAACCAGTCTGGTCTAATTCGAATATAGGTGGTTTCTTGCCCCGTTCTTTATGTATTTGTAAGAACCACGGTTTGCAGAATTGTTCGATGTCAATAACGGGTAATCGGTTGCCAGAACGGATAGGGGCGTGTGTTGTTGACTAGATGACCTATCCATTCGGATAGAAATGCGTGCAGTCATTGCAAAGCTTGTAATACGGTCGCGTGCACACCATATTTCGTATAAGATCATGTAGATAAACGATGAAATTTTCAAAATAATGATATGTGGGGCTCACTTGCAGTATTCTATCCTCGATTTATGTCCTGTCCCTGAAGGGCTGACGGCCGCCGACGCCATGCGCAACAGCGCCGATCTGGCGCAGCATGCGGAAAGCTTGGGATACCACCGTTATTGGATGGCAGAGCATCACAACATGCCGGGGATTGCTTCGGCGGCGACATCTGTGTTGTTGGGCCATATAGCAAGCAAAACCTCGACCATACGCGTGGGCGCGGGCGGTATCATGTTGCCCAACCACGCGCCGCTTACTATTGCCGAGCAATTCGGCACATTGGCGAGCCTTTATGGTGATCGTATTGACCTTGGTCTGGGCCGTGCGCCAGGTGGTGACCATGCGGTCTGGCAGGCCTTACGCCGTGGCCGCGCGGGGGAGGATGATTTCCCTGCGGAAGTGGCTGAGCTTATGGGGTATTTGGGCGATGCCGATCCGCGTGCCCCTGTGCAGGCGCATCCGGGGCAAGGCACACATGTGCCGCTGTGGATTTTGGGCTCATCGCTATATGGTGCGCAAATGGCGGCACATTTCGGGCTGCCCTATGCGTTTGCCTCCCATTTCGCGCCCGATGCGCTGGAAGATGCAGCCTACATTTACCGCCGTGACTTCAAACCTTCGGCCACGCTGCAAAAGCCAAAGTTCATGCTGGCCATCAATGTAATCGGTGCTGAAACCGATGCCGAAGCACAGTATCTGCGGACATCTGTACAGCAGGCCTTTGCCCGCCTGCGTAGCGGGACACCTGGTAAGTTGCCGCGTCCCGTTGATGATATTGATGCCGAGATCGGGGCTTCCTTGCGGCGCGGTGTGGATCAGGCGCTCAGGATAAATACGACTGGGTCGGCGGCGACAGTGCGTGCACAACTGCATGAGATAATATCCAAGTATCAGCCTGACGAGGTCATTCTGACGGGCCAGATACACGATCACGAGGCACGCAAACGCTCCTTCACTATCGCGGCAGAGGCATTGTCGCGCGAAACCGCAGCGGCTTAGTCGTCGGGCGCAATGAGCCCCAAGCCGCGCAGATAGATGCCGATGCCGGTTTCCAGCAAATCCTCGGGCGGGAAGGGCGACGCGCGCCCTGGTGAATTGCGGGCGAACAGCTCGACAACCCCGTGGCTCATCGCCCAGATATGGGCAGAGAACATGCTGGCAGGGGGGCGTTTGTGTTCTGGAATATGCTGGCTCAGATCAGTCGCGGCTTTCTCCAGCACCCCGTTAGCGCGGTTGGCAACTGTAGCAAGCGCCGCGGTGCGGTTTACTTGCACGCCGCTCTCGAACATTGCGATGTAATGACCCGGATATTTGCGCGCGAACGCAAGATAAGCGCGGCCCGTTGCCTCGAACGCCTGAAGCGCCGAGGGCTGTCCGCTTTCGTAGGCATATTCCATCAAGTCGCCGAAGATCTCATAGCCTTGTAGTGCGGCCTCAGCGATCAAATCCTCACGGCCCTCGAAATGGCGGTAGACGGCGGCAGGGGTCACGCCCGCCTGTTTTGCCGCTTCCGACAGAGTGAACCCTGTAGGCCCGCGTGCCTCGATGAGCTGGAGGGCTGCATCGACCAAAGCCTGACGCAAGTTGCCATGGTGATAGCCGCGCTTAGGCATCCCAGATATCAGGCCCGCCGCAAATGGCGTCATCGATCGGACCAATTGCATCGGTATCTTTGCGGGTATAATCAAAGCGGTGCAAAACTGTACGGATCGCATTCAGCCGCGCGCGGCGTTTGTCATCTGTGCGCAGGATGATCCATGGGGCGATCTGTGTGTGGCTGCGGTCCAGCGTGTCGGCAATGGCAGCGGAATATTCGTCCCACAGGTGCAGGCCTTTCACGTCGATGCCGCTTAGCTTCCATTGCTTGAGCGGGTCGCTCTCGCGCTTGAGCATGCGGCGCAATTGTTCGGGGCGGCTCACGTTGAGCCAGAACTTGAACAGGTGGATGCCGTCTTCCACCAACATTTTCTCGAAGGGCTGGACCTGTTCAAAGAACAGCGCGTTTTGCGCAGGTGTGCAAAAGCCGAACACAGGCTCCACCACGCCGCGGTTATACCACGAGCGGTCAAAGAAGATCATATCACCCGCAGAGGGAAGATGCTTAATATATCGTTGAAAATACCACTGGCTGCGCTCGGTCTCGCTCGGCTTGCTAAGTGCGATCACACGCGCGGCACGCGGGTTGAGATTCATGCGGAAGCGCCCGATTGTGCCGCCTTTACCCGCCGCATCGCGTCCCTCGAATACCATCGCGATGCGCGTGCCACTGTCGCGGACCCATGATTGCAGCTTAACGAGTTCGATCTGGAGCGCTGCCATCTCTCGCTCATAGGCTTTGCGGCCCATGCGCTTGCTGTGGGGATACTCAGGTGAAAGAATATCCCCCTTGTCGGCGGTTTCGAGAGCGGTGCGGATCTCGTCAGGAGCGTCGTTTTCGTAGAACGCGCTTATCGCACCGTCAAAGGGCAGTTGCATGGCGGGTCTCCTGCTTGAAATTCAATGCATTATGCGATGTTAAAAGGATTAACGCAAACCCGCACGAGCCGCTGCACGGTCGATGGCATCCTCGACCGCATCAGGGGCCACATGCTGAGGCATATGACCTATGCCTTCGAGCACGGTAAGGTTGGCGCGTGGAACCTGCTGCGACAAGGGTTCGGAGTGCACCGAAAGCGGCACAATGGTATCCGCATCGCCGTGCACAATCTCGAACGGCATCTGCAAGTTCCCGTATTTCTTGGATAACTTGACGATGTGGGGATAGAGCCCGTTCACCTGCTGCGCATTGGCGCGCAGACTTTCACGGCGCAGCACAAGGCCAGCACCCACATGCGCGGCATAGCCTTCGGGCGCGGGTTGAGGGGCGAAGATGCTCTCTACACTACCGTCGATGTAGGACTGCGGCACAAATGCCGAAAGTACGGGCACGACAAGCGCGCCGCCCCATGCGCTGCCGTTCACCGTGTAGGTCCAGCCAAGCCCACCCGGCCATGGGTTGGAGACAGCGCCAACCATTACGACGGCCGCTGTCTCATCGGGCTGATTGACGGCCCACGCCATCGCGACAGCGCCGCCAAAGGAATGGCCCACGACGATCGGGCGCTCGATCCCGATGATGGCGGCAGCTTTTTGCAGCAGCGCGGCCTGCTCGGTCGGGCTTTCTAGCGCTGTGTTCCAAGCGCCTGCCTTGCCCGGCAATCGTCCTGTCCAGCCCAGACCCGGACGGTCAAACATTATGACGCGGTAGCGGTCCGAGAGGCGGTCCGTGAAGCCAAAGGTCCAGTCGCGGACATTGCCGCTCGCCCCATGCAGAAGCACCAGATCTGGGCCGCTGCCTTGGGTGAGCACATGAACGGGCGTGCCGTCTACGTCAATGACGCGCCCCTGCGGCGGATAAGCGGCAGTTGCAGCGGCCTCGCGCGCGCTGGCACGCCACTGGACGGCGACAATGAACACCGCGATGAGGCTGAGCAGGATCAGCATGCTACGTCCCAATTGTTTCAATGTCATATGGCGTTGATTGATAGATTTCCTGTATCCAGTTGCCATAGAGCAGATGCGCATGGCTGCGCCAGCGGTTCACAGGCGGCAGATCGGGATTGTTGTCGGTATAGTAGTTCAAAGGGACATTGATCGGCGTACCCTCGGCAATATCGCGGTCATATTCCTGCTTGAGCGTGTCGCGGTCATACTCGAAGTGGTTGAAGATATAGACCGTGCGGTGGTCCGAGTCCTCGATAAGGGCAGGTCCGACCTCGTCACTGCCCAAAAGGGTTTTGAGCGCGGGCACGGCATCAACTTCATCCTGCCTGATCTCGGTCCAACGCGACACGGGGATCACGCAATCATCCGAAAACCCATTGAGATAGGGTGAGGCGGGTTGAAGGTTCTGGTGGCGGAAACAGCCAAAGGCTTTGGCCTCCAGCATATGCTTTTTGACGCCATGAAAATGATTGATCATCGCCATCCCGCCCCAGCACACGGCCATGGTGGATTGCACATTGGTCTGGGTCCAGTCCATCACGCGCTTCAGCTCTGCGTAGTAGTCCACGTCCTCGAAATCCAGATGCTCGATTGGCGCGCCTGTGATGATCAGCCCGTCAAACTTCTGATCCCAAACCTCTGACACGGGGCGATAGAAGCTCTCCATATGCTCGGCGGCGGTGTTGCGTGTCTTGTGATCGGACATGCGCAGCAAAGTCAGCTCGATCTGCAACGGCGTTGCACCAATAAGCCGCGCAAACTGGTTCTCTGTCTGGATCTTCTTGGGCATCAGATTGAGCAGGGCGATGCGCAGGGGGCGGATATCCTGACGGGCGGCTTGATCTTCGTCCATGACCTGCACGCCCTCACGGGTGAGAACGTCATATGCAGGCAAATCGGAGGGAATTTTAATTGGCATTAGGTCGGTTACTTTTTATAAGTGTAGCGCGTTAAATAGGGCGGTAGATGTCGTGCCTCAAGGGGGACACACGCGCCTGTGTTCACAACTTTGAAGCAATCAGGTCGTTGAAATCTTCAGCAGTATTTACGGCGTGGATATCGTCGGCGGTCACGGTGATACCGTAGCGTGCCATGGCCGCGTAGCGCGGTTGGCGGTGTGCCAAGGCCTGCGCATAGGTCCAGCGGATAAAGCTGTCGGGATTAACTTCATCCTCTTGTTGGTTGTTTTCTTTCAGATATTCACTCCAAACGCGCTCTAGGAACTCTGGCTGATACGCCATCGGCTTTGGCGCACGGTCAAATCGTTCGATCAAGGCTTGGGTATGAGCCTCATCCCCTTTGATCCAAACGGGCAAGCAGCTTTCGCGAAGCATCGTCATCAACGGATCGTCGTCGATTTCGGGATTGATCCACTCGCAAATGGAGCCACCAGTATCGCAGATGAAATGTGGATAGTGATAGAGGGTCTGTGCGCGGGTCATGAATTGAGCAGTCTCCTGCAAGGCTTTGATTTCTGCCCTGCGAAACAGATCCTGACGGCGTCGATACTCCTCGAAAGGAAGCCCGCCCGCAGCAGGGTTCCCGGGCTTGCCGAGGTAGGACGCAACAGCGCTTAGATCATGGTCGTGCACATTGGGTTCAAGGTAGATTGCGTCGCGCTTCAGCATTTCGGCGAGATAGGGGTTCTTCATCGCCTCGGTGATCAGATTGTCCTTGATGTGCTGGTACATACCCGATGTCCCGATCCGGTAGTCGATCGAATAATGAAACCATCCGCCCTGCTGCACCAGAAATTTGGAGATGTGCGTTTTTCCCAGTCCCGACATGCCAAATAACATTACCGATTTACGCGGTGCCGCGTGCCAGCTTTTGGCGTTTGGATATGTCATGCTGCTCTCCGGCGAAAATTCGTATTCTTCCCTACCGTGCGCGCCGCAAGCGGTCAATCAGCCGCCCGTCTATGATCACCAGCCCAATGGCCAGCAGGGCAAAGCCTTTGTACGCGTTGGGGGCCAGCGTCTCTTCCAGCACCAATGCGCCCAGTACAATTGCGATAGGCGCAATCATTAACGTCACCAGCATCAGATTACCGCTGCCCGCCAGCCCCAGCACGCGGTAATAGAGTAGATAGGCGAGGGCAGTGGCCCCCAGCGCGTAATAGGCGATCGCCAACACGGTGCGCGGTTGCAGATTGAGGCGGATCGGGCCGTCAATCATCCATGCCAATGGCAGCATGATCAGGGCCGAGGCTGTGAGCATCCCTGCTGCTGCGACTTGGGGCGCCAGACCTGTAAGTCGCTTGCGCGCCCATACCCCTGCGAAGGCATAGGACAAAGTTCCTGCAAGCACGGCGAGCTGTGCCAGCGAGGTAACGTCGAAATCGCGCAAGCTCTGGGTGCCAATGGCTGTAACAACGCCTGCGAATCCTACGGCCACTCCAATGGCCTTGCGGCCGGACAGCCGCTCATCGTTCAGCAAAAGCGCTGCGACAAGCACACCGAAAATCGCCGTTGAGGCGTTGAAAATCGACGTAAGGCCAGAGGGAATATACAGCTGCCCCCACGCCATGAGGGAAAAGGGGATGACATTATTGAGAAAGCCCATTCCCGCGAAGGAGATCCAGACAGCGCGGCCGCGGGGCAGGGGCAGACCTTTTAGCAGTACATAGATCCAGAGTGCAGCTGTGGCCCAGCCAACGCGGTGCGCGACCGAGGTCAGCGGCGGTACCTCGTCCAAGGCGATGCGGATCGAAAGAAATGAGGCGCCCCAAATCAGGGCAAGCAACCCTAGCAGACCCCAAGCGTGCAGCGATATCGTGCGTTCATTCATCTGTTCGTAATACCCGCGCTCTGTATTGGCGCACGATCCGAATGATGCGCAAACTTCATCAAGTTTTGCGCGTTTCATTCCAGATGTTGAGGTAGTTAGCCCCGAATATCATCAACGCGCCGATAAACACCCAGATCTCAAGTGGCTCGCCATAAAGAATCATCGCGACGACGGCGATCACGGGCAGGCGCGCGAAATCAATCGGGACCACAACCGTGGCGGGCGCGATCGACAGCGCGGTTGTCAGGCAGAAATGTGCCAACAATCCCGCACAGCCCACGAGGAAGAGAAACGGAAAGCTCTCGGCTGTGGGCAGGGCGATATCACCGTCATAACCAGCCGCGATCAGGCCAAAGACCAATTGGGTCGCGGTCAGATAGAATAGGATCGCGGTAATGGAATTGTCCCGCGTGAGACGTTTGGTCAGAAGTATCGTCAGGGCAAAAAACACCGCTGCCGTAGCTGCCGCCAGCAACCCGATTTCGAAGGTTTGCGGATCGGGGCGCGTGACAATCAGGATGCCGATAAAGCCAAGCATAGCTGCAAACGCCCGCGTGCGGGTCATTTTCTCGCCCAGAATTAGCGGTGCAAGAACGATCACCCAGAGAGGAGATGTGAATTCGAGTGCGAAAACCTGCGCCAGAGGAATGACCGCTACAGCAAAGAACCAAAGATTCTGTCCCGTGAAATGAAAGAGATTGCGTAGGAGTTGTTGGCGGATGTTGCGGGTATGAACTTCGTGCCACCGGCGACTGAGCGTGGTGAGCGACAGGACGATGATCAGGCCAACCGCACTCCGATAGAGCATAATCTCGAATGTATCATACTCACCAGCAAGCTCGCGGCCTGCCACAGCCATAAATGAGAAGGACGCAATCGCACCCGTCATCCAAAGCGCGGCTTTGAGGATCACATTCACATGTAGGCCTTAGCGTTTTTGCCAGTTACTCCCACTCGATGGTGCCCGGTGGTTTGGAAGTGATGTCATAGGTCACGCGGTTAATACCTTGGACCTCGTTGATGATGCGTGTCGCCGTCTCGCCCAGAAACTCATGACTGAACGGGTAGTAATCGGCGGTCATGCCGTCGACAGAGGTCACAGCGCGAAGCGCGCAGGCAAAATCATAGGTGCGCCCGTCGCCCATGACGCCCACGGTGCGCACAGGCAGAATCGCCACGAAGGCCTGCCAAATGTCATCATAGAGACCGTGTTTGCGGATTTGATCAATGTAGACCGCATCAGCTTCGCGCAGAATATCGAGTTTCTCGCGCGTGATCTCACCGGGACAGCGGATCGCAAGACCCGGACCGGGGAAGGGGTGACGGCCAATAAAGCTGGCGGGCAGGCCCAGTTCGCGGCCCAGCGCGCGCACCTCGTCTTTGAAAAGCTCGCGCAGCGGCTCAACAAGGCGAAGGCCCATTTTTTCAGGCAGACCGCCCACGTTATGGTGGCTTTTGATCGTTACGGAGGGACCGCCAGAAAAGGACACGCTTTCAATCACATCAGGGTAGAGCGTGCCTTGGGCCAGAAACTCGGCGCCCTCGATCTGGTTGGCGTACTTCTGGAAGACGTCGATAAACAGACGGCCGATGATCTTGCGCTTGGTCTCGGGGTCGGACTGGCCCTCAAGCTCGCCCAGAAAGAGGTCTTTTTCATCGGCGTAGATCACCTTGAGGTTCATGTTGTCGCGGAACATTGTCACGACTTCTTCGGCCTCATCCTTGCGCAACAGGCCGTGATCGACAAATACGCACGTAAGCTGGGCGCCTACCGCTTCATGGATCAAAGCGGCGGCGACAGACGAATCAACACCGCCTGACAGACCGCAGATTACTTGTTTGTCGCCCACCGTGGCGCGGATCTTCTCGATCGCCTCTTCGCGGTAGGCATTCATTGTCCAATCGCCTGTGAAGCCTGCCATACGCACGAAATTTTCATAGAATTTCAATCCGTTAGGCGTGTGATGCACTTCGGGGTGGAACTGCACGGCATAGAATTTGCGGCTTTCGTCGGCGGTGATGGCAAAGGGTGCATGGGGGGAGGTGCCAAAGACCTCGAACCCTGGTGCGATCTTACTGACGTGGTCGCCGTGGCTCATCCAGACCTGCTCGCGGTCGGTCAGAAACCAGCCTTGCAGCAATTCTGTCTGGGCGGCAGTCGGCGTGACATAGGCACGACCGAATTCTTTTGTGCTGTGACCCGTCTCGACCTTGCCACCGAGCATTTCCATCATAACCTGTTGGCCGTAGCAGATGCCGAGGACAGGTACGTCCAGTTCGAACACAGTCGAAGGCGGTCGAGGGCTGTCTGCGTCGATCACTGATGCGGGGCCTCCTGACAGGATGACGGCTTTTGGTGAGAACTCGGCAAGAAACGCATCATCAACCGTATTGAACGGGTGGATTTCACAATAAACATTCAACTCGCGCAGGCGGCGGGCAATCAGCTGGGTCACTTGGCTGCCGAAGTCGATGATCAGGAGGCGGTCATGGGTATGTTGTGTCATGCTCTCTGATTATGCGCGCCTGTGCAGGGTGGCAAGGTCGATTTGGGGGCCAGCCCCCCAGTCTTGCGCTGCAAGACCGCCCCCCGGGATATTTTTGACCAAAAGAAACAGGGTGCGTTGGTTTTTATGTCGCTTTTCTACCTGCATGGCCGCAATCTGCGCGAAAGGCAGTAAGCGGATGCGATACTTCCTGTGCAAGTAATTCAGCAAGGGATCGGGACATGGCAGAAGCAGCAAGACGGGCACGGGGTGGCGGTGGTGCCGCACGGCGTGCGCAGCGCACGGCAGTTTCATTCGAGACTGCAAAATACATCGAGCGCAATATTCCCAATTTCGAGGTGCTGACAGAAGAAGCACTTCAGATTATCGAGGCCAACGCCGAAACGATTCTCGAAGAAGTTGGAGTGAATTTTCCCGATAACCCGCCTGCATTGGAGCGGTGGCGTAATGCCGGCGCAGATGTGCAGGGAGAGCGTGTGCGGATTCCGCGCGGACTGGCCCGTGAGTTGATCAAAACGGCGCCCTCAAGCTTTGTCCAGCATGCGCGTAACCCTGAGCGTAATGTCGTGATAGGGGGCAATAATCTGGTACTGGCGCCTGTGTATGGGCCGCCGTTTGTGCGCGATGCTGCGGGTGGCCGCCGGTATGCGACGATGGCTGATTTCCAGAAATTCGTAAAGCTGGGCTATATGTCAAAGTGGCTGCACCATTCGGGTGGCACGGTCTGTGAGCCAACGGACGTGGCCGTGAACAAGCGCCATCTCGATATGCTTTATGCGCATATGACCTTGAGCGACAAACCGTTCATGGGGTCCGTGACAGAGCCAAGCCGCGCGCAGGATTCCGTCGACATGTGCAAAATTCTGTTCGGTGAGCAGTTTGTTCATGAAAACACGGTGATGACCTCGCTCATCAACATCAACTCACCCATGACATTTGATGATGTGATGATGGGGGCGCTGGAGGTCTATGCTCAAAACAATCAGGCCTGCATCATCTCGCCCTTTATTGTCGGCGGTGCCATGGCGCCTGTGTCCGTTGCTGGCACGTTGACGCAGGTTTTGGCCGAGAGCCTTGCTGGTGTCGCATATAGCCAATTGTGCCGCGCTGGTGCGCCTGTCGTTTTGGGCGCAATGGTGACTTCGATTGATATGAATTCTGGCGCGCCCACTTTCGGGACGCCTGAGGCAAGCCACATCACCTACGGGATGGGGCAGCTGGCAAGGCGTCTGGGGCTTCCTTATCGCTCTGCTGGTTCGTTCTGTGGCTCCAAGCTGCCTGATGCGCAGGCGGCCTACGAGACGGCGAACAGCCTGAATATGGGACTTTTGTCCGGTGTTAACTTCATGTTGCACGCTTGTGGTTGGCTTGAAGGGGGGCTTGTGGCCTCTTTCGAGAAATTTGTAATGGATGCCGATCAGCTGGGCGTTTTGCATCACCTCGCCCGCGGGGTTGAAATGGACGAGAATGCGCAGGCAATGGACGCAATCCGTGAAGTCGGGCCCGGTGGTCATTACCTCGGATGCGAGCACACGCAGGCCAACTTCAAGCAGGCGTTCTGGAAGTCGGACCTGTTGGATTACAAACCTTTCGAGACGTGGGAAGACGAGGGCGCACGCGATACGCAAACCCTTGCTACCGCGCGCATCGAGAAGATGTTGGGTGATTATCAGCAGCCCGCACTGGACCCCGCGATTGTCCAGGCCCTTGATGCCTTTGTGGCGGAGCGCAAAGCCGCAGAGCCAGATAGCTTTATCTAATCAGACTTGCTGCGGGTATGGTGTAGCCGCCCGCAGCTCGCGCGCTTCGCCGACAATGGTGATAAGTACGTCGACATGGCGCACAAGGTTGTAACACGCATCGGCATTTGCGCGTTGCTCTTCCAGTTCGGCCTCTATTTCGAGAAGGCGCATAAGCGCATCGCCGTGCCGTGGCAGAACGCCATATCCCAGAAGGCGGGGCAGTTGGGCCGTGCGTCGGTATTCCTGTGCGCCGATGCGCGCAGCCCGCATGAGCAGACGAGGGCGGTGAAGAGTGGCCAGAAGGCTGTGGATATCTTGCATGATGTCGGGCTCCTAATGTGGATCAGCGGGACGTTTTCCTGCTGTACGATCCCTATTGTTCACTAGTTTTCCGTGTGTTGCGTCCCTTGTCATGGAAGCGTGCGCCGCTTTCAGCATTGTTTATCATTTGTGAACAATCATGTTCTGCGGGCACCTATTTTAACGAATAGGTAACCAATTCACCTCTAGGTTGTGATTTACCTATTGTTAATACGCTGAGGAGGGACACTCAGGAATGGGACAGATGGGACATATGGGAATAAGTTGGAAGAATTCGGGGGGCACCGCCGCAAATGGTGTGCCAAATTGGGTGCCGCAATCGGTACAGAATTACATTGATCACACGGAAATGGGCGTGCCTATCCGTGCGTTGGCACGCCAGCAGGGCTGTCACGCATCAACCGTCTTGCGCCAGATCAGGCGGGTTGAGACGTTGCGCGATGATCCTATGGTAGATGGCGCGTTGAAAACGCTGGGGGGCACAGTGCAAAACAATCCTCGGTCTGGCGCAGATGTCGTGCCGTTGCGCGCTGCGCAAACTCCACAGGATTTGCCAGACCGGACGCAACTGTCCGTTCATGGCATGCGTGTCCTGCGCAGATTGTGTGAAACGGGCGCTGTTTTGGCAGCGGGTGCGGAGATGGACACGGCCGTAATTGTACGGGACGGGCAGAGCGGCCAAAGCACACGTACAGGTGTGGTCGACCGCACGATTGTTGAGGCAATGGCGCTCAAGGGCTGGATTTCAGCGCCTGAAGGCGGACGCATCGCACGCTATCACATTACAGCAGCGGGGCGCAGCGCCTTGGCTGATATGATGGCGCGGGACGAGAGTGCGCAGGCCTCGGGCCTCGCGGGCTCTGAGGATGACGCACAGGGCGAGGTGCCGCGTCGTATTCGTTACGGTGTCGCAGAAAGCCCGCTTGCCGCTTTGGCGCGCCGCCGTGATCGTGAAGGTGAGCGGTTTTTGACTCCGGATCTTGTGCATGCAGGCGAGCGCTTGCGTGAAGATTTCGAGTTGGCGCAAATGGAGGCAGAAATTTCGCGCGACTGGCACGGATTTCTCACGTCATTGCGTGAGACAGTGGTGCAGGCGGGTCCTAACGCATCCAGCGCAGCAGAACGTGCGCGTGCCCGCGTTGTCGCTGCATTGCAAGACATCGGTCCGGGCTTGTCCGATGTGACATTGCGCTGTTGCTGCTTTCTGGAAGGGCTCGAGACTGCAGAGAAAACGCTGGGATGGTCGGCGCGTTCGGGCAAGATTGTGCTACGGATCGCGCTGATGGGGTTGAAACGTCACTACACCGATCGCGCAGACCCGCGTGGCGCAATGATTGGATAACCTGCATAGCGGCAATGCGCCACGTATGGGTTTTGTTTGATCCGCAATGTGATAAGTAGACCTTAGCCAACAGCCGAGGTCACCTGATGCGCGATTTGAAAATCCCTGAGCAGCGCCACCCTGAGAAGGCCCGCCGCCCTGACAATGCCCAACCGAAAAAGCCCGACTGGATTCGCGTGCGCGCGCCAGGTGGTAAGGGCTATGAGGATACGGCGCGGATCATGCGCGAGAACAAGTTGGTGACAGTCTGTGAAGAGGCGGGCTGTCCCAACGTGGGCGAATGCTGGTCGCAGGGTCATGCAACGATGATGATCATGGGTGAAGTCTGTACACGCGCCTGTACTTTCTGCAACATTGCGACGGGAAAGCCGCCAGAGGATCTGGACGCGTTCGAGCCAGGTCGTGTTGCCGATGCGGTGCAGAAGCTCGGGCTCAACCATGTCGTGATCACGTCCGTTGACCGCGATGACGTCGAGGATGGCGGGGCAGAGCATTTTGCACAGACCATTCGCGCTGTGCGCCACCGCTCGCCCGATACAACGATTGAAATTCTGACACCTGATTTTATCAAATGTGGGCCGGAAGCTCTTGAGAAAGTGGTGGAGGCGCGTCCCGATGTGTTTAATCACAACCTCGAAACTGTGCCCGGTCTCTATCCCGAAGTTCGCCCCGGTGCGCGGTATTTCCACTCCTTGCGCCTGCTCCAGCGGGTGAAAGAGCTTGATCCGTCGATGTTCACCAAATCGGGCATCATGGTCGGACTGGGTGAGGACCGTCAGGCGGTGACGCAGGTGATGGACGATATGCGCGCCGCTGACATCGATTTTTTGACGATCGGCCAATACCTTCAGCCCACGCCAAAGCACCACCGCGTGGACCGTTTTGTGCACCCTGATGAATTCGCGGCCTATGAAAAAGCGGCCTACGGCAAAGGCTTCTTAATGGTATCTGCCACGCCGCTGACCCGCTCAAGCTATCACGCAGGCGATGATTTTGCGCGCCTTCGCGAGGCGCGCAATCTTAAGCTCGGGATTGCTTAGGGCACGGTTAAGGCTTTGAGGTAGAGGGCGATATCGCGCAGGTCGCTTTTATTTGGACACCGCTCTCACTCAATTGACGCTAGTTGTCGCAAGAAAATTTCTCATACCATCTGGCGCACAGGTGGTATCGATCCATCTAATTGCTATCGGTAAAGCGCACCTTGCCAATGAAAGGCAGGTTGCGGTTGCGTTGGGCAAAATCAATGCCGTAGCCCACCACAAATTCGTCGGGGATCTCAAACCCGATGTGATCGGCGCGCATATCGACTTCGCGGCGCGTCGGCTTGTCCAGCAGTGCCACGGTCCGCAGCCTTGCAGGTTTGCGAGCGCGCAGCATTGCTGTGACATGAAACAGGGTGTGGCCCGTGTCCACGATATCCTCGACAAGCAGCACGTCGCGCCCTTCAATGCCGCCACGCAAGTCTTTGAGAATACGCACTTCCCGGCTGCTTTCCATACCGTCACCATAACTGGAAGCCTCAAGGAAATCGACCTCGATCGGCAGGTCCAGCTCGCGCACCAGATCAGCGATGAAGACAAAGCTGCCGCGCAGCAGGCCAACAACCACCAGCTTATCCGTATCGGCGAATTCCGTCTGGATCTCTGTACAGAGTTCTTCAATCCGCGCCGCAATAGATTTGGCCGAAATCATCTGGTCTATGACATATGGACGCGCGTGCATGGCCACCTCTTGATTGTACGCCCCCACGGGCTTTGATACAGCGCTACGCAAACGAGCTCAGGAAATCAATGCCCACCCATACCGAGAACCGCACGATGCCCTACACCGCTCAACAGATGTACGATCTGGTGGCCGATGTTGGGAAGTATCCGCAATTTTTGCCGTGGACAGCGGCGGCGCGAATTAAGTCTACGACCGACAAGGGCGATCACACGGTCATGGACGCCGATCTGGTGATCTCATTCAAGGTTTTTCGCGAGCGCTTCACCTCCCGCGTTGTGCTTTGGCCGCAGGCCAAAAAGATCGACACCGAGTATCTCGATGGGCCGTTCAAGTATATGAAATCGAATTGGGCTTTTCGCGATGTGGAGGGCGGATGCGAGGTCAATTTCTTTGTCGATTTTGAATTCCGCAACGCGATTTTGCAAAAAATAATCGGTGTCGTCTTCAACGAGGCGATGCAGCGGGTTGTCAAAGCGTTTGAGAAGCGTGCCCAAGCGCTTTATGGCTAGGCCCAAGGCGGAATAAACCGTCACGGAGGACGCCATGGGCATTACCGAGCAGCTTATCAAATTTAGCACAGTAGAGGTCCCCGAGGAGGCCGCAGCGATGATGCGGCTGTCGCTGCTTGATTGGGCAGCCTGCGGGATTGCGGGGGCAGGCGAGGCAGATTTTGCCAGCTTCCGCCGCGCGCAGATGGTCGAGGACGGCCCCGCGCATGTGTTTGGCGGGGATACCCTTGGGGCGGCTGCGGCGGCGCTGGTCAATGGCACGCTCAGCCATGCGCTAGATTACGACGACACGCACTTTGCACATATCGGGCATCCCTCTGTTGCCGTTCTGCCGTGTGTTATGGCTCTGGCCGAAACGCTGGACATACCGCTCGGCGATGCGGTTGATGCGGCCACTATCGGAGTTGAGGCGTCAATCATTGTGGGCGTCTGGTTGGGGCGCGCGCATTATCAGATCGGATACCACCAGACGGCAACGGCTGGCGCTTTCGGCGCGACGGTCGCTGCGGCACGCCTGTTGGGTCTCGACAAGGAGCAGACCCGCCATGCGCTGGGGCTTTGTGCCTCGATGGCGTCAGGCGTTAAGGCGCAATTCGGTACCATGGCCAAGCCACTTAACGCAGGGCTCGGCGCCCGCACGGGGGTAGAGGCTGCCCTGTGGGCGCAAGCAGGGATGACAGCGGCGCAAGACGGTTTGGCGGGCCCCTTGGGGTTTGGCGAAACCCATCACGCTGAGGCCTTGGAGGTCAAGCTGCCCCGCAAGGAATGGCAGATCAGCACGATCAGTCACAAGTTTCACGCCTGTTGTCACGGCTTGCACGCCATGCTGGAAGCACTCAGCGGCGCAAAGATCCAGGCAGACCGCATTGCCGGCATAAAAATCCGCACCCACCCGCGCTGGATGTCTGTGTGCAACATCTCTGCGCCTGCAACAGGGTTGGAGGTCAAGTTCAGCTATGCCCATACCGCCGCCATGACGCTGCTGGGCCATGCGACAGGCGTGGTTGAGAATTTCAGCGACGAGATCGCGAAAGACAAGACCTTGATCGCGCTGCGCAGCAAGGTTGAGGTCGTCGCGGACGAGACATTGAGCGAGACACAATCACAAGTGACCATCACGCTGGAGACAGGCGAGGTGCGGCGCTTGCGCCATGATCTGCTTGCGCCCATTTCGCTGGAGCAACGCAGTGAGAAGCTGCGGAAGAAAGCTATTGCTTTGCTAGGGCATGAACCCGCGGAGCAGTTGTGGAATGCGGTAATCGGTGCGGAGCTTGATGCTGTCACGGCCTGCTTTAGCGCTCAATAAGAAAGGGGCGCACCCTGCGGCACGCCCCTTTGTTCTGATTTAAGTCGGGTTAGCTCGAAATGTCGTAAGCCCGCTCACCATGCACGGCGAGGTCGAGACCATTGACTTCGGTCTCTTCGTCGACCCGCAGGGACGTAATCGCACGGCAGACTACAACAAGGACCACGGTTACAATGGTGGTGTAGACACCGACAATCGCGAGGGAGCCAAGCTGGGCCGCCCATGTTGCATCGCCTGCGCCAAAAGCTGCGATCATGATTGTGCCGAAGATACCGCCAACACCGTGCACGGCCATAACATCCAGCGTGTCGTCAATCTTGGCCTTGTTGCGGATCAGCACGACCGCTTCCTGACACAGAATACCTGCAACGGCACCGATGATCAGTGCCTCCCAAGGGCCGACAAACCCCGAGGCAGGCGTGATCGAGGCAAGCCCCGCAATGGTGCCTGTCACGATCCCCACGAGGGAGGATTTGCCGAATTTGATCCGCTCCCACAGCGCCCAAGTGAGCGAGGCCGTGGCGGCAGAGATGTGTGTGACTGTGATGGCCATCGCTGCACCGCCGTCCGCAGCAAGCTGCGAGCCGCCGTTGAAGCCAAACCAGCCGACCCAGAGCAAAGCCGCGCCGATCATCACCAGACCAGGACTGTGTGGTGGTGTGTGCTGGTTCTTACGCGCGCCAAGAAAGATCGCCAGAATGATCGCGGCAAGGCCCGCCGTTTCATGCACAACAATACCGCCCGCAAAGTCGCGCACGCCCACGTCGCCAAAGATCCCGCCATCGCTGAGGAACCCGCCGCCCCAGACCCAATGCACCACAGGCGCATAGCACAAGAGCATCCAAAGCCCCGAGAAGAGCATGACAAAGCCGAACCCGATCCGCTCGACGTAAGCGCCGACGATCAACGCAGGCGTGATGATGGCGAATGTCATCTGGAAGGCAAAGAACAGGATTTCGGGCAGGGTGCCTGACAGGCTGTCCGCTGTAACGCCGTTCAGGCCTATTTTTCCCAAACCGCCCCAGAAGCCGCTGCTGCCGTCGCCAAAGGCGATGCTATAGCCGACCAGAAACCACAATACGCTCATCAAACAGGCAATGGCATAGCAGTGCATGAACACGCTCAGCACGTTGCGCGCCCGTACCAGCCCTCCGTAAAAGAGCGCGAGCCCCGGTAGTGTCATCAACAGCACCAGTGCTGTTGCGGTCATAATCCATGCTGTGTCGGCACCGTTCATGTCGTTCCTCCCTTTGATTTGGGATCGCATAGAACCGATGCTGTGTGGCGCGAAAAGCGGCAAGTTGGTTGCAGATGCTCAATTCAAGAGCATTTCCGCAAGTGCGCAATGTTTAGGCGGAAAGTTGGGTCTTTTGGCTATTATTCGGGCAGTTCGAGAAGTGCCTCATGCAAGAGGGTCAGGGCATGATCCCGCGAGGCTCTACGGACAGCGTCACGCCCCAAAGGGCCGAACTCGATTGTTTGGGTGCGGGTCCCTCGCGCGTCGCTTACCCCGAAACACACCCGACCCTCGGGCTTATGTTCCGATCCACCTGGTCCCGCGATGCCTGTAAGAGACACGGTAAGGTGCGCGGCACTATGGCTTAGCGCGCCTTGTGCCATCTGTGCCGCCACTTCCTCGGACACCGCGCCATGTGCATCAAGTGTTGCGGGTTCGACGCCCAGCATTTCCACCTTGGCAGCGTTGGAATAGGTGACAAACCCGCGCTCGAACACAGCGGATGATCCTGCCAGATCTGTCAGGGCGGCGGCGACCATACCTGCGGTGCAGCTCTCGGCGGTGGCGATCATCACACCGCGCGCGCGCGCAAGGGCGAGGATGTCAGAACGCATGGGCAATCCCTGCGAGCACGACGACGCCGATCGCCGCGAGAACACCTGCGATCACATCATCCAGCATTACGCCAAACGGCGTGTCCATTCGGTCCGCCCAGCCCACTGGCCCCAGTTTGGTGATGTCGAAAAAGCGGAACAGCACAAATGCGGCGATCCAGCCGGGCCACATGACGGTGATCTCGATCCCCATGTTCCAACTTGCGATGGAGAGGGGCAGCAAAGCGATCCACTGACCGATGAGCTCATCCACGACAATCTCGGACGGGTCATGATTTTCCTGACCTTCTGTCATCTTGGCCGTGGCCCACCAGCCTTTGAGAAACCCTACAACAATAGCAAGCGCGAGTAACGGCATTCCGCCCAACACATGCAGTGCCCATGCCCACGGAAGCGCCACAAGCGACCCCCATGTGCCTGGTGCAGGTCGGATGTAGCCTACACCAGCAACAGTCCCGATCATGCGGGGGAGTATGCCCGCGCTCATGCCTTCACCAGCGTCGCTGTTGCGATACAAGCGATGCCCTCGCCGCGTCCTGTAAATCCGAGCCGCTCTGAGGTAGTCGCTTTGACCGAGACGCGCGACACATCAATGCCGACCATCTCCGCCACAGCGTCTCGCATCGCGGCGGCGTGGGGCCCGACCTTTGGGTATTCGCAGATCAATGTGCAATCTACATGAGTAAGGGAGAAGCCCTGATCGCGTGCCATCTGTGCTGCGTGGCGCAGAAAGATATGACTCTCGGCGCCTTTCCACTGCGGATCAGACGGCGGAAAATGTGTACCAATATCGCCCGCGGCCAATGCACCATAGATCGCATCGGTTACCGTATGCAGGCCGACGTCGGCATCAGAGTGCCCCACAAGCCCCTGATCATGAGGAATTTTCACACCGCATAGCATAACATGGTCACCCTCGCCAAAGGCGTGCACGTCAAATCCGTTGCCTGTCCGAACATCCATCGTCTTCTCCAATATCCGAGCGGCCCGCGCAAAATCGGCCTGTGTTGTGATCTTGATGTTATCAGGGTCGCCTGCTGTAATGGCAACCTCAATCCCCGCCGCACGCGCCACTGCCACATCATCGGCGGCAGCGCCGTTGTATGCCGCATGTGCAGCGACGATTGCATCGCGGTGAAATCCCTGCGGAGTTTGTGCGGCGAACAATCCATTGCGGTCTTGTGTGCCCGTAACCTGCGCATCCGCACCTGTCCAAAGGGCATCGGTAACCGCAAGCCCTGGCGCTGCGGCTTTGGACGTCTGCAATGCGTTAATGACAGTTGTAATCAATTCTGCCCGCACACAGGGGCGCGCTGCGTCATGGATCAGCACCGCGTCGCAAGGGGGCAGCGCATCGAGGCCTGCGCGCACAGAATCGCTTCGCTCTGCGCCACCAATGGCGATGCTGAATCCTTGTTCTCTGAATGCTTCGGCTTCAATCACGTCATCTGAATGCAAAACGATTGCGATCTCTGCGATCTGCGCATGTTGCTGGAAAGCGGCAAGAGTGTGGTCGATGACACGGCGTTGGCCCAACTGCTGCCATTGCTTCGGGCGCGGTCCACCTGCGCGGGTGCCGCGTCCTGCTGCAACGATAAGAGCACATACGCGCATGGCATTCACTTTCGTTTGGGGTATAGCGCAGTCTTAGGAAATTCACCTCCTGTACGCAATGTGCAGCATGAGCGTGCTACCGGCTCGGTTGCTTAAATTTTAGGCACCCTGCCTCCGGTGGTGCTGCGCAAAGTCGTCTGTTTGTTGTGTTATTACCCGCTCTCACCTAGATATAAGCCATCGCCTAAGGATTAAGCAAACCCCGATGACCTTTCCGCTCGATCTCGACCCTCCTGTTTTTCTGGCCCCTATGGCTGGCATCACTGATTTGCCGACTCGCAGTCTTGTTGCTCGTTTCGGGGCGGGGCTGGTTGTGTCTGAGATGATTGCCTCGGGCGAATGGCTGACCCAGCGTCCCGGCACGCGAGAGAAGGCCGAGTTGGGGCTTGGCGTAGAGGGGACGTCGGTCCAGATCGCAGGCCGCGAGGCGGCCCCGATGGCGGAGGCGGCACGCATGATCGCGGGGCAGGGCGCGCGCCTCATCGACATCAACATGGGCTGTCCTGCCAAGAAGGTAACCCAAGGCGCCTCAGGTTCTGCGCTGATGAAAACACCCGATCACGCGCTGCGCCTGATCGAGGCGGTGGTGGAAGCGGTGGACATTCCCGTCACGCTCAAGACCCGCCTCGGGTGGGATGACGACATGCTGAACGCGGCACCGATAGCACAGCGCGCCGAGGCCGCTGGGATAAGGATGATCACCATCCACGGGCGCACGCGCTGCCAGTTCTATAAGGGACAGGCGGATTGGGCCGCCATTCGCAATGTAGTGGATGTGGTGGACATCCCTGTGGTGGCAAACGGAGATATCGTGGATACGGCCACGGCCCGTCGGGCACTGGCGCAATCAGGTGCGCAGGGTGTGATGGTCGGGCGCGGAGTGCAGGGGCGGCCATGGCTGCTGGCCCAGATTGCACATGATATTTACGGCACTGCTGCACCCGAGGTGCCGCAGGGGGCGGCTTTTGTCGATATGGTGATGGGGCACTATGATGCGTTGCTGGCGTTCTACGGAACCAAGCTTGGTCTGCGTGTGGCGCGCAAACATCTGGGGTGGTACATGGACCATGCCGGCACCGGACCTGACTTGCGCCGCAAGGTACTTACCGCCAAATCCGTCGAAGAGACCATGATCGCTTTGCCAGATGCGCTTGATCCTGAAAACAGGGATGTTGCGGCATGAGTGATGTGCAATCCCCGCTGGCGCAACCGCAAGAACGCGCACTCTGGGCCTCGCTTCCTGTGCCTGCGGTTTTGGTTGATGCGGGTGACAATATCATAGACATCAACGCCGCCGCCGAGGGGTTTCTGAACGCTTCAGCCAAGGCTGTCATTGGTTCTCCCGTCTGGGATATGATCGCCGTCGACGCCCCGCTGGAGGAGGCATTCGCCCGCTCCCGCTCGGCCCAGACGACTCTTTTTGTAAATGATGTGGATGTCGGCAGTGGCCAGCGTGCGCCTCTGCAATGCCAGCTCCAGATCGCACCCCTTTCGGGTGTCGAGGGTGTGATGATTCTGATGATCTCCCCGCGCGAGCTTGCAGGGCGAATGACCCAGAACCAATCGGTAAAATCGGCCGCGAAATCTGCAATTGGCATGGCCGAAATGCTGGCTCACGAGATCAAGAACCCGTTGGCGGGGATCACGGGGGCCGCACAGCTGCTGGGAATGAACCTGCCGCCGCAGGACCTTGAATTGACCGACCTCATCGTCGCCGAGAGCCGCCGCATTGTAAAACTGCTCGAACAGGTTGAGCAATTCGGCAATCTGACGGTGCCGGAACGTGCACCCGTAAATCTGCATGATGTGCTCGACCGTGCGCGCCGCTCTGCATTGCTCGGCTTTGGGGCGCAGATGAAGATTGTTGAGGATTACGATCCTTCCTTGCCCTTCGCGTGGGGTGATAAGGACCAGCTGTTGCAGGTGGTTTTGAACCTGATCAAGAACGCCTCCGAGGCGGCAGGTGGCGAAGGCGGTACCATCCGTTTGCACAGCTATTACGAGCATTCCTTTCGCCTGCGCCGCGCCGACGGGCAGGGGATCGCCCTGCCGCTTCAGATCGAAGTGATCGACGATGGGCCCGGCTTGCCCGACAGCATCGCGGGAGATGTCTTTGATCCGTTTGTCTCTGGCCGTGAGAATGGCACGGGGCTGGGCCTCGCGCTGGTGAGCAAGATTATCTCGGAGCATGACGGCTGGATTTCCGTGGCTTCCACGCCGGGCCACACAGCATTTCGCATCTCGCTGCCGCGCGCCGATGCACGCGCGGATCAACGCGCCACGCCTCATGAGGAGAGTAAATAGATGGATGGCACAATTCTGGTCGCCGATGACGACCGCACAATTCGCACGGTCCTGACACAGGCGCTTACCCGTGCTGGGTGTAAGGTGCACGCGACCTCAAGCCTGACGACGCTGATGCGCTGGGTGGCCGAAGGCAAAGGCGATGTTGTGATCTCGGATGTGATGATGCCTGACGGCAACGGCCTCGAGATGCTGCCCAAGATTGCTCAGGACCGTCCCGATCTTCCCGTGATCGTCATCTCGGCGCAGAATACGATCATGACCGCGATCAAGGCGGCAGAGGCGCAGGCCTATGATTATCTGCCCAAACCCTTCGACCTCCCCGACCTGATGAAGCGTGTTGCCCGCGCGCTAGAGCGCAGGACTGCGCCGCGCCGTGCACCTGCGCCCGAGACTGGTGCAGATGAAGATGATTTGCCGATGGTGGGTAAAACCGCGGTGATGCAGGCGCTTTACCGTGTGATTGCACGTGTGATGAATGCGGACCTCCCCGTTCTGATCTGGGGCGAAAGCGGGACAGGAAAATCCCTGATTGCACGCGCTATTCATGATCTGTCCGACCGCCGCAGCTTGCCCTTTGTCACGGTGACCGAAGCCGATTTGCGTGACATTGAAGGGCCAGCTCGCGTGTTGGCCCGTGCGCGCGGTGGCACATTATTGATCGACGAGATTGGTGATATTTCGGCGGAGGGGCAGGCACGCATTGCGCGAATGATGGATGCCCAGACCGACAATCCGCCGCGCTTCATCGCGACATCGCAAATTGATTTGGGGCATGAAGAGCACGAGTCAAAGCTGCGCCGCGATCTCTACTACCGCCTTTCGGGTGCTACGCTCCATGTGCCCGCGCTGCGCGACCGCGTTGAGGACATCCCGCTGTTGATTGCGCATTTTCTCGAAAAGGCGGACACGGGCCTTGGTGTGCCGCACGCCGTATCGGACGGTGCGGCGAAGGTGTTTGCGAACTACACATGGCCCGGGAATGTACGCCAGCTTGAGCACGCCATGCGGCAGCTTGCGCTCACCAGCCGCGCGGAGGAGATATCGGGTGCTGAGGCCGAGCAGATCGTCGGCAGCCAACCTGGTCCAGAGCCGACCCGTGCCATCGGCACCAATGAAAAGCTGGGGGCAAGTGTGGATCGCCACATTCGCCGTTATTTCGAATTGCACGGCAACATGCTGCCACCGCCTGGCCTTTATCAACGGATACTGCGCGAGGTCGAGGCCCCGTTGATCGAAGTCGCCTTGGCGGCCACTTCGGGAAATCAGGCGAAATGCGCTGAACTTCTGGGAATTAACCGAAATACTTTGCGAAAGAAGATAACGGACCTCGAAATAGAGGTTACACGCGGTCGCAAAATGATGTAAAACTGTCACATAACCGTGGCCATCAAGGAACAACCTTGGTCAGGACCACATAATATGGCGGTACGGTGCTTTCGCACCACATCAGGTGAGGGTCCCGGCGTGGCTTCCCGAGCACGTAATTCTTGGCTGTCCCAGCTGTCGCGTTTGCGGCGGCGCAGACGTGTGCGCACGTTGATGACAATCGGATTGGTTGTTTTGGGCCCCGTTCTGGCTCTTGCGACCTATTTGGCGCTTGGGCCACTGGATCAGGGTACGACGGACACGCTGCGTCTCGTTTTGCTGCTCGATGTTGTCTACATCCTGTTCGTTGCAGCCCTCGTTTTGTCCCAAGTGGCACGGCTCATTGCCGCGCGGCGTGCTAAATCCGCAGGGTCGCGATTGCACTTGCGGCTCACTGGGGTTTTTGCGCTGATGGCGCTTATTCCGACCGTTTCAGTGGCCGTCTTTGCCGTTCTCACGATCAATGTCGGCATCGAGGGCTGGTTTTCCGAGCGGGTGCGCGTCGTGGTAGGCAACTCCCTTTTGGCGGCTGAGGCCTATGCGGAGGAGGAGCGCCAAGGCCTTGAGGATGATGCTCTGGGCCTTGCGCGCAGCATTGACCGTGCGCGCCGTGGCGGCATCGATCTCAGCGACAGCGAGCTTTTGGCCGATGGTCAGCGGCAAATACAGCGCGGCCTGCGCGAAGCCTATATGATTGACGGGACAGGCGAAATTCGCGCACGCGGTGATCGCTCCTATCTGTTCTACTATGACGCCCCTACGGCCGAGCAAATAGCGGGGGCCAGCGTGTCGGATGTCCAGATCATCGAGGATTGGGCCAATAACGAGTTTCGCGCATTGGTGCGGCTTAGCTCTTTTGTGGACCGGTTCCTGTACATCTCCCGTGAGGTCGACGGCGAAATCCTCAGCCTTCTGGAAGAGACCCAAGAGACGATCCTGCTCTACCAACAGCTCGAGAATGAACGGGGCAAGATGCTGTTCGACTTCGGCCTGTTGTATCTCGCTTTTGCCGTGATCATTATTCTTGCGGCGGTCTGGCTGGGCCTGTGGTTTGCGGAGCGCTTGTCTGGCCCTGTGGGGCGTCTGACGGGGGCAGCCCAGCGCGTGGGCGCGGGTGATCTGGACATTCAAGTGCGCGAGGATGACGGCGACGACGAGATCGCGATGCTTGGGCGTTACTTTAACCAGATGACCAAGCAGTTGAAGGGACAGCGCGACACGCTCCTCGACAACACCCGCCAGATTGAGCGCCGCCGCCGCCTGTTTGATTCTGTGCTGACGTCTGTAACCTCTGGCGTTGTGGGTCTTGACCCCGAGGGGCGCGTCACATTCGTGAACCGCTCTGCCATGCGCTTGCTGGATTGGTCCGAGGACCAGCAATCGCTGGCGCTGCCCGTGGCGGTGCCAGAATTCGGCCCACTCTATGAGACGCTCACAACGACCCGCACCGAGGCGACCCAGCAGGAGATCAAGGTTTCGCGTCAGGGCAGCATGGAAAACCTGCTGGTGCGCATGGCAACACGGCGCACCGATGACGGGCGGCTTGAGGGCTATGTTGTGGCCTTTGATGATGTGACTGATCTGGTGAGCGCACAGCGCATGGCGGCATGGGGGGACGTTGCGCGCCGCATCGCGCATGAGATCAAGAACCCGCTCACGCCGATCCAGTTGTCAGCCGAACGCATCAAACGCAAATTTGCTCCCAAACTCGGCGAGGACAGCGACAGCCTCGAACAGATGACAGGGGTGATCATCCGCCAGACGGGTGATCTGCGCCGGATTGTAGACGAGTTTTCCAAATTCGCCCGCATGCCAGAGCCCGAGCGTCGCTCGGAAGACCTCAGCCAGCTGTTGCGCGATGCGGTTCTACTACAAAAGACGGGCAGACCCGACATAGAACTCATATCTGACGTGCCGCGCGAGGAACTCCCCGCGCTGATTGACGCGACAATGATTACACAAGCCCTGACGAATTTGATCAAGAACGCAGGCGAGGCTATCGACACCCTTATTGAAGACGGAGCGCCTGAAAATCTGGCGCCGCAAGTCCACGTTAAACTGACAACAGATGAGACCCACGCCCATATCACTATCGCCGACAACGGCATCGGGCTTCCCGAGGACCGCGCGCGCCTGTTCGAGCCCTATGTGACCACTCGTTCGGAAGGGACAGGGCTGGGTTTGCCGATCGTGAAAAAGATTATCGAGGAACATGGCGGCAGCCTGACCCTCACTGATGCTTCCGTCTTTGACGGGCAAGACCACTTTGGCGCAATGGCGGTGATCACCCTGCCACTGGGCACCGACCATAACGGCCACACCAAGGAGCACCCCCATGAGTGACATTCTGATTGTTGATGACGAGCGTGATATTCGCGAGCTGATTTCGGATATTCTTGAAGATGAGGGCTTTGCCACGCGGCTCGCGGGCAATTCCGATGATGCGATGGCGGCCGTCAATGCCGAAGCGCCCGCGCTGATGATCCTCGATATCTGGCTCAAGGACAGCCAGATGGACGGCATCGACATCCTCAAAGCCGTCAAACGTGACAATCCTGATGTGCCCGTGGTGATTATTTCGGGGCACGGCAATGTCGAAATCGCGGTGGCCGCGATCAAGCAAGGTGCCTATGACTTTATCGAAAAGCCGTTCAATATCGACCAGCTGATGGTGGTGATCCGCCGCGCGATGGAGACGTCCCGTCTGCGCCGCGAGAACCTGACGCTCAAACGCCGCGACAGCACTTCGGCCGAGATGATTGGCAATTCGGGTGCGTTCCGTACGCTCGTAGGGCAGTTGGACAAAGTGACAAAATCCAACGGTCGCGTGATGCTCACAGGTCCTGCGGGATCAGGCAAGGAAGTCGCAGCGCGCTATATCCACACCAATTCCAATCGCGCCTCTGCCCCCTTTGTGACCGTAAATTGCGCAGGGGTCGCGCCTGAGCGGATGGAAGAGGTGCTGTTCGGCCGCGAGACGCCAGAGCGCGGTGTCGAGCCTGGTTTGCTTGAACAGGCGCACGGCGGTGTGGTCTACTTCGACGAGGTGGCGGACATGCCACTGGGGACGCAGTCCAAGATCCTGCGCGTACTGGTGGACCAGCAATTCACCCGCGTGGGCGGTAGTGATAAGGTCCGCGTGGATCTTCGCGTAATATCGAGCACAAACAAAGACCTGTCAGCCGAGATTGAAGCGGAGACCTTCCGCGAAGAACTTTACCACCGCCTCAACGTCGTTCCAATCGCTGTCCCGTCCTTGGCGGAACGGCGCGAGGATATCCCACTGCTTGCCGCGCATTTCATTGCTGAATTCAACAGCGTACAAGGTTTGCCCCTGCGCGAGATCACCGATGATGCCCAAGCGTTGATGCAAACCATGATCTGGCCCGGCAACGTCCGACAGCTCAAGAATATGGTAGAACGCGTGTTGATCCTCGGTGAAGGCACCGCCCCGATCGAGGCGCGCGAACTGCCCGGTGAAGAAGATCACGCCGAAGAAGAAGGCCGCGTTGTGCTCTCAGGGGCCATGGCCAGCCTGCCACTGCGCGAGGCCCGCGAAGCGTTCGAGCGCGAATACCTTCTTACGCAGATCAACCGCTTTGGCGGCAACATCTCCCGCACCGCAAATTTTGTCGGCATGGAACGCTCCGCGCTGCACCGCAAACTCAAGAGCCTCGGTGTCGTCACTTCCGCAAAATCCGGTAGCCGCGTGGCCCACGTAGACGAAGATTAACCCGTTTCTTTTGGTCAAAAATATCCCGGGGGATCCTTGCGCTGAAAAGCGCAGGGATGGGGCAGCGCCCCTTATGGTCAACGTTCTTTGCAAAGAGCAAAAACAATTGAATTGACCCCCGTCGCCCCATCTGACATCTCTTGAACCCTCATGGGCCGCGGTACAGTCTCGCGCCTTTTGTGCTCATCGCAGCAGGGGATTTCCTTACTATGAAAGTCATCATTTGCGGCGCAGGGCAGGTCGGCTGGCAAATCGCACGCCACCTGTCAGGAGAGCTGAACGATGTTACCGTGGTGGACAACAACACCGATCTCGTCCGCCGTGCGACAGATACCCTTGATGTGCAGGGGATCGCAGGTTTTGCGAGCTACCCCGACGTGTTGGACCGCGCGGGCGCGCGCGATGCGGATATGATCATCGCCGCGACACATTCTGATGAGGTCAACATGGTCACCTGTCAGGTGGCGCATTCCGTGTTTGGCATCAGCCGCAAGATCGCGCGCCTGCGCTCGCAATCCTACCTCGATGCCATCTACTCCGATCTTTACCGGCGTGACCACCTTCCCATCGATGTGGTGATCAGCCCCGAACGCGAAGTGGCGGCCGCAGCGCTTCAACGTCTTGCCGCGCCTGCTGCCTTCGACACAGAGGTCTTCATGGACGGTGATGCGCAGCTTTTGGGCATCACGCTGGATGAGGACTGTCCCGTCCTCAACACGCCGTTGCGCCAACTTACGGATCTCTTCTCGACCCTGCGCGCCGTGGTGGTTGGCATTCGCCGCGAGGGCAGGCTTTTCGCGCCCGAGCCCAAGGACCAGTTATTCGCGGGCGACGATGCCTATCTGTTCGTACACCGCGACGACATCAGCCGCGCCATGGAGATTTTTGGTAAGAAATCCTCATCCCAGGACCGCATCGTTCTGGTGGGTGGCGGCAATGTCGGTCTGGCGGTTGCCCTCACTCTCGAGCGGCGCACGAAACGCGTGCGCACCAAAGTCATCGAGAAGAATCGCAAATGCGCCGAGCGCGCCGCCGAAACACTCGAGCGCACGATTGTGCTTAATGGCGATGGCCTTGACGCCGCGCTGCTGGCCGAAGCAGGGATCGAGCGCGCAGATGCCATGCTGGCGATCACCGATGATGACAAAACAAACATGCTTGCCTGTGTGCGCGCCAAAGCAGAGGGTTGTGACTATGTGATTGCCCTTATCAATGATCCAACGTTGGTTCCGCTGATGCAGCCGCTGGGCATTGATGCCTATATCAACCCGCGCGCCACCACGGTAAGCTCGATCCTGCGCCACATCCGACACGGTCGCGTGCGTGCAGTCTATTCCATTGGCGATGCCGAGGCAGAGGTGATCGAGGCGGAGGTGATGTCGACTTCCCCGATGGCAGGGCGCAAGATCAACGAGATCGATTTCCCCGAAGGGGCACTGGTGGGCGCGGTACGCAAGGGCGGCAAAATCATACGACCCCTCGGCAATACTCTCATTGAAGAAGGTGATGTGATTGCAGTCTTCGTGCTGACAAAGGATGTGGCGCAGCTTGAACAGTTGATGCAGGTCTCCATCGACTTTTTCTAAGAAGGGTCACCATGCGCCAACGAAATAGCATCACCTATGATCTCCTGCGGCTCCCGCTGTTTCTGCAGATGTTCGGGCTGGGCGCAGCGTCGATGTTTATCCCTTCGGGCTTTGCTGCTGTGGTGGATCGGCACGACAGCAGTCAGGCATTTTTCTATGCTGGTCTGCTCGGCGTGATTGTTTTTGTACTGGTGGGGTTTGCCCATGCAGGGCGAACACCGCGACAGGGCGCGCTAGGACCACTGCTGTCGCTTTCCGCAGCATTTGTGTTCCTGCCTGCTTTTTTTGCTATTCCTTTTGTCGAAACGCTTCCCACCACGCGGTTCTATAACGGTTATATCGAGATGCTGAGTGCGTTCACCACTACGGGGGCCACACTCTTTGACAACCCAGAGCGGCTTGGCCCCGCACTGCACCTGTGGCGGGCACAGGTCGGTTGGATGGGGGGGCTGCTGATGTGGGTCGCTGCGGTTGCCATCCTTGCTCCGCTCAATCTGGGTGGTTTCGAGATCACGGCAAGGGCGGAACCGGGCCGGCGTGAGACGGCGCTTTATACCACCCGCACCATCAGCCCTCACCGACGGTTTGGACGCGCCCTACAGGTGTTGGCACCGCTCTACTGCGCACTGACGCTGCTGTTGTGGGTGCTGTTGGTGTTTGCAGGGCAAGACGCTTTGGACGCTTTGGTTCATGCAATGTCCGTCATCGCCACTTCAGGAATTTCCACAGGTGGAGAGACGGGGGACGGAGGGGTTGTCGCCGAGATGCTGATGGCGATGTTCATGTTGTTTGCCCTGTCGCGGCTCACATTCTCATCCGACACCATGACGGCAACCCAAGGGGGGCTCAGGACAGACCCCGAATTTCGCATCGGGCTGAGCATTATCATTCTTGTCCCGTTGATCCTCTTCGGACGACATTTCATAAGCGCACTTGATCTGCTGACCGAAGATACCCTTATCGGGGCGGCGCAGGCGTTTTGGGGATCGCTCTTTACCGTATTGTCGTTTCTATCGACGACTGGCTTTGTCTCGGAATACTGGAGCGATGCACAAAGCTGGTCTGGCTTGCGCACTCCGGGCATAATTCTGATGGGGCTGGCGCTGGTTGGGGGCGGGGTTGCTACGACGGCTGGCGGGGTCAAGCTGCTGCGCGTCTTCGCCCTTTACCGCAACGCGGTGCGCGAGATGGAGCAGCTTGTTCATCCCAATTCCGTCTCGGGTGCCAGTGCGGCGGGCAAGCGCCTACAATCAGGAGGGGCGTTCATCGCATGGATATTCTTCATGTTGTTTGCCATCTCTCTGGCTGCAGTCACGCTCCTTCTGACGCTGTCTGGTGTCTCTTTCGAGGAGGCGTTGGTGCTATCTGTCGCTATGCTGTCGAGCACAGGCCCCCTTACGGAAGTGGGGGGATCGCAACCGATTGTGCTGATGTCGCTGAGTGATACAGCCAAGGCAATCCTTGCAGCTGCGATGGTTTTGGGACGCCTCGAAACCCTTGCAATCATTGCATTGCTCACACCCGACCTGTGGCGTAGCTGACACGGCGCAATGCAGGCTGCTGCAGTTGCTTGACTTTGGGGGTGGAAACTTCGGGAATCGCTCGCCATAGTCGGAACCTGACGGCCTCTTTGGGCAAATTATAAGAAAAAATGGAAGAATAAACTATGGCGTCTGATAGACAGAACCTTCAGGATGCGTTCCTGAACCACGTACGCAAGAGCAAAGTACCGGTTACGATCTTCCTGATTAACGGGGTTAAGCTGCAGGGTGTGGTCACCTGGTTTGACAATTTCTGCGTCCTGTTGCGCCGCGATGGCCAGTCCCAGCTTGTCTACAAGCATGCGATTTCAACAATCATGCCAAGCCAGCCGATCAGCCTCTATGACGGCGAAGATGCTAATTGAGCAAGCCTGAGTTTCAGATCGACGAGACCGAAGGCCCCAAGCAGACGCGTGCTTGGGTCCTTCATCCCGATATCAAAAACGACAATGACCGGCGCGATCCTGTACCTGCTTTGGCAGAAGCTGTTGCTTTGGCCGAGGCATTGCCCAATCTGGAGGTCGTGGGATCGGATATCGTTCCGCTGCGCACGGTCAATGCAGGTCAGCTCTTTGGCAAGGGCAAGATCGAAGAGCTTCGCGTGCTTATGCACGACAACGATGTAGAACTGGTACTGGTGGACGGTCCTGTCACGCCTGTGCAGCAGCGCAACCTCGAGAAAGCATGGTCGGTCAAACTGCTCGACCGTACCGGCCTCATCCTCGAGATATTCAGCGACCGTGCTGCTACCCGTGAAGGTGTGTTGCAGGTCGAGATGGCAGCGCTCAATTACCAGCGTACGCGATTGGTGCGTGCATGGACCCACCTTGAGCGGCAGCGGGGCGGGCTCGGGTTTGTCGGTGGTCCCGGTGAAACGCAGATCGAGGCGGACCGCCGCGCCATTGACGACCAGCTTGTGCGTCTGCGCCGCCAATTGGACAAGGTTGTGAAGACCCGTGCATTGCACCGTGCGGCGCGCGCCAAGATCCCGTATCCGATTGTTGCATTGGTCGGATATACCAACGCGGGGAAATCCACGCTGTTCAACCGTTTGACGGGTGCAGATGTGATGGCCAAGGATATGCTGTTTGCCACGCTTGACCCGACAATGCGCAGTCTCGAATTGCTGGATGGGCCAGAGATCATTCTGAGTGACACCGTCGGTTTCATATCCGATCTGCCAACGGAGCTGGTCGCGGCGTTTCGCGCCACGCTTGAGGAAGTTCTGGCAGCTGATATCGTTCTGCATGTCCGCGACATCAGCCACGCGGAGACGGAAGAGCAGGCGCGCAACGTGCGCGATATCATGACTTCTCTTGGTGTGCCTGAAGAGACCCGCACGTTCGAGGTCTGGAACAAGCTTGATCTGCTGCCTGCAGACCGCGCCGAAGCTGTCCGTGCACGTGCCGAGCGTGATGACGCGGTGCTTGCGATATCTTCGCTGACGGGTGAAGGGTTGGAATTGTTGCAATCCACCGTGGCGGAAGCCTTGCAGGGTGCATTGCGGACCGCTGATTTGTTCCTGACATTTGCCGAGGGGCGCAAACGGGCGTGGCTCTTTGCGCAGGAAGTCGTGACTAATGAAGAACAGACCGAAGAGGGGTTCGCTCTTACTGTGCGCTGGTCTGCTGATGTCGAGGCGGCCTATCAGCGTCTTTAGCTGCGTGGAACCAATGTCACTGCTCCACAGTTAGGTAAAAAACGGAGCCCCTACATGACATATCTCGTAGCATACCTTGCGACCTTCATTATCTTCCTCATCGCAGACTATATAGGCCTGTCTTATATGCTCAAGCCGCTGTTCCAGCGCTACATCGGTGATCTGATGCTTGAGCAGTTCCGCATTGTGCCTGCGCTGCTGTTTTACGGATTTCTGGTCTTTGTCGTGATGTGGTTTGTTGGCTGGCCTGCGCTGGAAAATGGTAAATCTCTTTTGTGGGTCTTTGGCTCGGCGGCTTTGATCGGAGCTGCGTCATATGGGACGTATGAGTTCACCAACTATGCTGTCATGCGCGACTGGACCGCGACGATGGTGGCAGTGGATGTGACATGGGGCACAGTCGTGACGGGCGGGACCGCAGTGATCGGCGTATGGATTACGCGTCTGCTCGGACTTGTATAGCCGAACACTCCTGGGCATCAGCCACTGACCAATCTTCACGGGATATTTCAAGCAAAAGAAGGTGGATTAGCTACCGTTCGCAGAGGCGAAACGCCAAGCGCCCGGTCGCAATTCGTTTAGCTGCCAATCGCCCACAGACAAGCGTATTAAACGCAATGTAGGCAGCCCCACATGCGCAGTCATGCGTCTGACTTGTCGGTTGCGGCCTTCAGTTATGCTGATACTCAGCCATGCGTCAGGTACGGATTTGCGAAACCGCACAGGCGGGTCGCGGGGCCATAGCGTCTCGGGTGCGTCGATCTGTTGAACATTAGCTGGGCGTGTTCGCCCATCTTTGAGCGTGACGCCCGCGCGCAGGGCATTGAGGGAAGCCTCGTCAGGAGTGCCTTCAACCATTACCAGATAGGTTTTTTCGAGCTTGTATTTCGGATTGGCAATACGTGCCTGCAGCGGGCCGTGATCTGTAAGCACCATCAGGCCTTCGCTGTCGCGGTCAAGGCGGCCTGCGGGATAGAAACCTTTTTCGTCAATAAACTTCGAAAGAGTAGGGCGCGGGGATCCTTCCGTGCCTTTGTCTGTGAATTGCGACAGTACGCCGTAGGGTTTGTTGAACAATATGACGCGAGGGGTGCTCATGGCGTTTGCGGGACCAACTGCGTGACGCCGACGGCGGCAGCACGGGCAAGGTCTTGGTCCAGTGACATTGGTATATATTCACCGCGGCGCCATAGCTGCGCCAGATCGTCGTAATGCCGTGACAGGAAGTGACCTGATTGACCCGTTGACGTCACAAAGACCGAGCTGTCAGGATCGGCGAAATCATAGACCCCGCGGTAGCCCGCGCCGTGTACGTTTTGAAAGGGATCAGGATCGCTCCCCTTGGTGCGACCTCGCATGAGGGTGTTATCTCCGCCAGAGGTGCTTTGGCGGATGTTGACGAAATACCGCAGGAGCGGAACCTCGCCCAGCACGGGATGGTCATGGGTGGCCTGATGGGCATCGCCCCAGCGCAGGGATTCGAGGGCTGTTCCATAGTCTTGCGATATCTCGAGCAGCGCGTCGTCCAGCGCCAGTCGCGCCATATCTGCACAGGTCTCGACAGGAGCGGATTGGAACACATCGCACCATGCGGATGCCCCCTCAATGTCGCGGAACACGCGCTCAATAAACAGCGGCTCCACGTGCTCGAATTCGGTCGCGAGGGGTCCCAGTTCGTCGCGAATGAGGCGCTCTTGCAGGGCGCGCAGCCAAGTGGCGTAGATGAGCGGCTCTGGCATATGCTCGTTCATCTCACCGGACCAGCCTGCCAGCAGCTCCAGCGCATCCTCGCGCAGCGCTTCGGGCGTGCCAGCGGGGGCAGCCTCCCCCGTGAACCACAGCTCGGCACCGATCAGAGGTAGGAGCGAGCGGGCGGTGAAGCTGACGGTATCGAGTTGGACTTCGATGAAGCTGTCGCGGGTGTGGACCTGACGGCCTTGCATCAGGCGCTGCCAGCGCTGTACGCGCTGTGTGTCTCCCCACAGATAGGAGATGTGGTTGGGAAAAGGTCGCGAAACCATCTTGTTGTTTGTGTTGCCCAAGATGCCGCCAGCCGGCGCAACAAATCCGGGATTGGCGGTAAAGGGCAAGATACCTTGCCAGCGGTTTGCCGCGATCCAGCCGGGACTAGGCATGCGCCCTTGGCTCTGGTGATTGGGATCACGCTTGGGGACCGCACCTATGGTTTTCATCGCAATGGTCTCGCGGTCCACAAGCGTGAGGTTCTGGGAGGGGGCCGTGAATTTTGCCGCAGCCTCAATGCCGTCGGCTACCGTTTTGGAGCGCATAAGTTCCATTGCGGCCTGTAGCGTTGTGTCGCGCTGGCTCAGCACTGTCCACGCAACAGACGCCACATGACCAGGTGGCGTGATTGCAGCGAGATTATAATGGCTTCCAGGGAGGACGGGGCCGTTATCTGTCCAGCGCAAGGTGAGCGTGACGGGATCGAGGTCTTTGACGTTGATGATAGAGGCGCGGGTGCGAAACTTCTTGAATCCGTCGGGCGTGCGGTACTCTTCGCGATTGGCGGGGTTAAGCTCTTCGATATAGACGTCCTGGTCATCAAGGTAGGATGAGGTCAGCCCCCAACCCAGATCGGCAGAGCGACCTGCCAGCACCACAGGAATGCCGGGGATCGTTGCGCCAATCACGCCGCCTGTCTCAAGCTCGAGCCGCGCGAGATACCAGATGGCGGGAGCAGTAAAGCCCAGATGCGGATCGTTCGCGAGCAAGGTACCACCAGAGGCAGATCGCGAGGGGGCCGCCGCCCATGCATTGGATGCACCCGCGAGCGCAGTCCGCTTGAACGGCGAAAGCGGATGTTGGGCAAACGGTTCTGTGTTCGCAAATTGTGGTACATCAGGGAATAGCGTCGCATAGCGGGGTAAGGCGGCAACGCCTGTGCCAGGGGCGTCGGGCAGGATATCGCGCAGCCGTGCATCATCGGGCAGCGCCAGCGAAACGCGCGCGCGTATCACTTCGGCGTCCAGATGGCCTGACAGTTGGAGCCCCATGAGTTTTATTATGGCAATGCTGTCGGCAGGCCGCCACGGGGCCATAGGCGCGTTAAACAGGAACATCTCGGGCGCCCCACGGCCGAGTGCCTCCGTGTTGATCTGGTCAAGCCGTGCGTTCACACCCGCAGAATATGCGCGCAATGCGCTTTGAGTGGCAGGGTCGAGCGCCTCCATTGAGGCGACAGACAAAGCGTATATGTCAAAACGGCGCAGAAGCTTGTCCACATCCAGTGTCGATGCACCGAAAATCTCGGACAGCCGCCCTTGCGCCGTGCGGCGCAGCGTCGTCATCTGCCACATGCGGTCTTGGGCATGGGCAAAGCCGAGGCCAAAGAAGACATCCTCATCCGCGGGCCCGAAGATATGGGGCACATTTGCATTGTCGCGCACAATCTCCACGGGATGCGCAAGGTTGGGCACTTCGATTTCAGCGGTATAGTCGGGCAGGGAGCGCGAGGCGAGCCAATAGATCATGCTCACCGCCAGCACGGCCAAGACCAGCAATGTCGCGGCCAGTCTGATTAGCCAGCGAAAAACCAATGCCATTGCGATATCCCTCTCAAAACAGACACCGCGCGTTTGACCCTACGGTCTGCGGTGATAGGTAGTTGCGCAGCAATAGCGCAACATCAAAGCAAGGAAAAGCAAATGGCTAAGCTGGCATTTTTAGGTCTGGGCGTAATGGGAGGGCCAATGGCGGGCCATCTGCAAAAAGCGGGCCATGATGTAACCGTATATAACCGTACGACGTCGAAAGCGGAAAGCTGGGCCAAGACATATGGCGGCACGCATGCCGCTACGCCGAAAGAGGCCGCCGAGGGTGCCGAGTTTGTTTTCTCATGTGTAGGCAATGATGATGATCTGCGCTCTGTCACACTTGGGGATGAGGGCGCGTTCGCTGCAATGGCGTCTGGTACCGTGTTCGTTGACCACACCACCGTATCAGCAGCAGTGACCCGTGAGCTGTTTGATGTGGCCAAGGCGCAGGGTGTCGATTTCGTCGATGCGCCCATCTCGGGCGGTCAGGCGGGCGCGGAAAATGCGCAACTGTCGATCATGTGCGGTGGTGATGCGCCTGCGTTTGACCGTGCGCTGCCCGTGATGGAGGTTTATTCCAAAATCTGCCGCCGCATCGGCGAGAGTGGCGCAGGCCAGATGACCAAGATGTGCAACCAGATTGCAATCGCGGGTGTGGTTCAGGGCCTCTCCGAAGCGCTGCATTTCGCGGAGAAGGCGGGCCTTGACGGGCGCGCGGTTGTCGAGGTGATCTCTCAAGGTGCGGCGGGCAGCTGGCAGATGGCCAACCGCTATGAGACGATGCTTGATGATGAATTCAACCACGGCTTCGCGGTCGACTGGATGCGCAAGGATTTGGGTATTTGCCTTGATACGGCGGATGAGACGGGTGCGAGCTTGCCGCTCACGGCCTTGGTCGATCAATTCTACAAAGATGTGCAGAACATGGACGGCGGGCGTTGGGACACCTCAAGCCTGATCCAGCGCTTGCGTAAACTGGGCTAATCACCCCAAAGTAGTATCGGCGCCAACATGTGCTGGCGCCGATTGTACTCAGGGAATGATGCGGGTGTATTTGCTGCCCTCTAGGGTGGCACCGACCCGCAGGCCTGCCCGCGCAAAGACCACGGCGAGCACGGGCGATAGCGCCGTTGTGGTATCCGCGTTCACGCTGTCTCCGCGGTCCGAGATCACATATTCGACGTTTGCTCCAGCCGCCCAACCAGGGGCACTGCGAAAGTCGCCAAGAGCTTCATCGGTCATGAAGAACAGCACATGGGCGTATTGTTGTGCGCCGATCTGCAATCCGCCACTGGCCTTGGTCACAGAATAATAATCAACGGGCGTATTCCCGACCAGCAAAGCGCCACGGCCATAAGCGCCCCCAAGGCCAAGCCCAGCTTCGGTCACCAGCGGCATCACCAGCATGCCGTTCGATTTTTCGGCCAGTATGCGCGTGTTCGGGAACTCGCGGTACATCTGCGCCAGCGTGCTGTTCACACGCGCGTCAATCGTGCGCGCCCCGCTGGAGCCTACGCCATTGCCACACGCCGCAAGCGCGCCCGTGCTGGCTATTGCGCCAAGCGCAAATGCGCGGCGCGTAAAATTTGATTGGGTCATTTGATTTGCCTGTCTCGTTACACTGCTCAATGGATGTGCCGGTATTGTCCAGCTTGACGTCTTGATAAGCGTTTTTTCGCGCCTTGTCATTGTATTTGAGCGCTTGGGCAAAAAGATGCCTCTGCTGTCGCTCTATAGCTGCATAAATCTGTGATCAAGGATATGAGGAAGGGTGAATTCAACCACCAGAACGGCACCGAAGAAAAGGATGAAGGCAACAATCACGACAATCCCTGCTTTGCGGAACTTACCACGCAAGAGGGTCGTGTCAGGGTTGGCGCGCCAGCGGGCTAATTCGTGCTCCAAGGGGAGCCTTGTCCAAAGGAACCGCCACGGTTTAAGCCCGTACGCCCGCCATATCACGCCCCAAATCTGCAAGATGAGGCGGAACTGGAAGAAGAGCATGATCAGAAACGCCATGACGAGAAAGACATAGATCGCGCCCAAGAGGACGATGACGGCTAGATCGAAGAAAGGTAAATCCGCCACGCCGCAGCGATTATTTCGCCAGAAGCCGCGCCGCTGCAGGGGCGAAATATGTCAGGATGCCGTCACAGCCCGCGCGCTTGAAGGCCATCAGGCTTTCCATCATCACGCGTTCTTCGTCGATCATGCCCGCCGCTGATGCGGCTTTTATCATGCTGAATTCGCCCGAGACCTGATAGGCGAAGGTGGGCGCGCCAAAGCTGTCTTTGACGCGGCGGCAGATGTCGAGATAGGGCAGGCCGGGTTTGACCATCACCATATCCGCCCCCTCGGCAAGGTCCCGCGCCACAAGGCGCAGCGCCTCATCCGAGTTGGCATAATCCATCTGGTAGGTCTTTTTGTCCCCCGTGAGCGCACCTGATGCACCCACCGCATCGCGGAAGGGGCCATAGAACGCACTGGCGTATTTCGCGGCATAGCTGAGGATCATCACGTTGCGGTGCCCGTCCGCCTCGAGCCCCGCGCGGATCGCCCCGATGCGCCCGTCCATCATATCGGAGGGTCCGATGATGTCGGCCCCTGCACGGGCCTGCTCGACCGCCATCTTGACGAGCGCCTCAACCGTTTCGTCGTTGATGATCTCACCGTCTACGACAAAGCCGTCATGCCCGTTAATGTTGTAAGTATCCAGCGCCACATCTGTCATAATGATCAGATCAGGCAGCACCGCCTTGATCGCGCGAATGGCGCGGTTGACGTGGTTATCGGGATCCCAAGCGCCGGCACAATCCTCTGTGCGTTCCTCCAGCCCTGTGTAGGGAAACAGACACAACGCGCCAATACCCAGATCCCAAGCTTCCTGCGCGGCTTCTACAATCCGATCGACCGAGCGTCGCTTGACCCCCGGCATGGTCGGGATGTCTTCCACGATATCCTCGCCCGAGCGCACAAAGACAGGCCAGATAAAATCAGCGGGCGAAAGGTAGTTTTCACGCACCAAACCGCGGATGCCTTCGCTTTGGCGCACGCGGCGCAGGCGGGTTGCAGGGAACGGGGCTTGGATCGGGTTCATGGCGGATGTCCTTTTGGGCGCTGTCGGTTGAAGCTGACACGTATTTTTGCGCGCCTCAAGAGGCTCTAGGGGTAGATATCGGACCGCCGCCCCGCTATGACACGGGTAACACGAATAACGAGTATTGCCTTGGACTGGTATCAGACCCTTTTTGAACTGATCGACATGCGCTCTTTCTCGAACCTGTGGTTCTGGATTGTGCTGGCTGTGGTGTGGTCAACGACCTCGCACTATGGGCTTGGCGTGCCGTTCGATATGGTGCTGCGCGCCAAGCGGCACGGGGGTCAGACAGAGATTGACCTAGAGGATCTGGTCCGCATCAACACCAACCGTTTGCTGTTCATCGCACAGATGTCAGGGCTCTGGATTGCGGGATTTGTGTGCTTTTTCCTCACGATGCTCGGGCTATTGGGGTTCGTTTACGGCAATGAGTTTGCGCAGGCGCTGATCCTGCTGGGTTTGCCGCTATCACTGGTGGGCTTGCTGAGCCTTTCGACTGCGCGCCTGATCCAGGAAGAGGGCAGCACGGGCGAGCAATTGCGCCGCCGCTTGATGCGCCATCGTCTTTATACCCAGATCATCGGGATGATTGCCATTTTCGTGACGGCCCTGTGGGGCATGTATCAGAACCTTAGTGTCGGCCCTTTTGGCGGTTGACGCCGCGCCTGCGCGTACCACATCAGAGGTCACATGAAACAATCCACCCATATAACGCTTTCTGGCGCGCCCGAGGGGTTTGACGCATCGCTACTGCTTGCAGAGGTTGCCAAATCAGGCAAGCCGCTGATCCATGTAGCGCGCGATGACAAACGCATGGCCGCGATGCAAGAGGCGCTGCGCTTTTTCGCACCAGACATGCCCGTGATCGTCTTTCCGGGGTGGGATTGCCTGCCCTATGATCGCATTTCGCCCAATGCCGACATTTCAGCCACCCGCATGGCGACGCTGGCGGGGTTGGTTCATGCAATGCCCGCGCAGTTTATCCTGCTCACCACGATGAGCGCGGCGACCCAACGTGTACCGCCCCGCGACACCCTGCGCACCGCGGCGTGGAGCGCGCAGGTCGGCGGGCGTGTGGACGAAAAGGCGCTGCGCGAATTTCTGGTGCGCATGGGTTTTGTGCAAAGCCCCACGGTGATGGAGCCCGGCGATTATGCCGTGCGCGGGGGCATTATCGACATCTACCCACCCGGTGATCTTGGGCCTGTGCGCCTTGATCTCTTCGGGGATATCCTCGACGGCGCACGCCGTTTCGACCCAGCAACTCAGCGCACGACGGAAAAGCTGGAGCTGGTCGAGCTTGCGCCTGTCTCCGAAGTCATCCTCGACGAGGCCGCGATCACGCGCTTTCGCCAGAACTACCGTATCGAATTCGGCGCGGCGGGCACGGATGACCCGCTCTATGAGGCAATCAGTGCGGGACGCAAACATCAAGGTGCAGAGCATTGGCTGGCCTTTTACTACGAGAGCCTCGAGACGATATTCGACTATTTGCCAGAGGCGGCGGTCACCCTTGACGATCAGCTCACGGCGGCGCGGCTTGCACGTTGGGACTCCGTAGCGGATCAATACGAGACACGCAAAATCGCGATGGCCAACCGCTCGAAGATGGACAGTGTCTATAAGCCTGCGCCTGCGGAGGGGCTTTACCTCGACGATGCGGGCTGGGAAAACGCAATTGAAGGGCGGCGCGTGCTGCAACTCGCACCGCTTGCGCAGCCTACCGGAATGGGCGTGCTGGATGCTGGCGGGCGTATCGGGCGCAATTTCGCCCCAGAGCGACAGCAGGAATCCATAAGCCTTTTCGGTGCCTTGGCGTCCTTTGTGAAGTCAAAACTTGAAGATGGTCCCGTTCTCATCGCAAGCTACTCCGAAGGCGCGCGCGAACGCCTTTCGGGATTGATCGAAGAAGAAGGCCTGTCCGAGGCGATCCCCGTACGCGATGCCACCCGTGTCGGTAAACGCGGCCTTCATCTGGCCGTTTGGGCGTTGGAGCACGGGTTCGAGGGGCCGATGCCCACCGATAAGGAGCGCACGCTCACTGTCATTTCCGAACAGGATGTCTTGGGCGATCGCCTGATCCGTCGCCCCAAACGCAAGCGGCGCGCCGAGAATTTCCTCAGCGAGGTTCAAAGCCTTACGCCCAATGATCTGGTCGTCCATGTGGATCACGGCGTGGGCCGCTATCTCGGGATGGAGGTCATCACAGCCATCGGCGCGGCCCATGAATGTCTGGTGCTGGAATACGCGGAGCAATCGAAGCTGTATCTGCCAGTCGAGAACATCGAACTGCTGAGCCGCTATGGCCATGAGGAAGGCTTGCTCGACAAGCTCGGCGGCGGGGCGTGGCAGTCCAAAAAGGCCAAGCTCAAGGAACGCATTCGCGAGATGGCCGACAAGCTTATCCGCATTGCGGCAGAGCGCGCCCTGCGCCGCGCGCCGGTGCTGGAGCCGCCTGCGGGCATGTGGGACGCATTTTCTGCGCGGTTCCCGTATCAGGAGACTGATGATCAGCTTTCCGCCATTGGCGATGTGATCGACGATCTGACCAGCGGCAATCCGATGGACCGTCTGGTCGTTGGCGATGTTGGCTTTGGCAAGACCGAAGTGGCGATGCGCGCCGCCTTTGTCGCCGCCATGTCAGGCGTGCAGGTCGCGGTGATCGCGCCCACGACGCTGCTTGCACGCCAGCACTATAAGTCCTTTGCCGAGCGGTATCGCGGCTTTCCCATTGAGGTCCGTCAGCTTAGCCGCTTTGTAAGCGCCAAAGAAGCCACCGCCACGCGGGACGGCATCACAAAAGGAACCGTGGACATCGTCATCGGTACCCATGCGCTGCTGGCCAAAACGATCAAATTCAACAACCTCGGTCTGCTCGTCATTGATGAGGAGCAGCATTTCGGTGTGGGCCATAAAGAAAGGCTCAAGTCCATGCGCACGGATGTGCATGTACTAACGCTGACTGCCACACCGATCCCGCGCACCCTGCAACTGAGCCTGACAGGGGTGCGTGATCTGAGCATTATCGGCACGCCGCCTGTGGATCGCCTCAGCATTCGTACATATGTCTCCGAATTCGACAAAGTGACCCTGCGCGAGGCGCTGCTGCGCGAGCATTATCGCGGGGGGCAGTCTTTCTATGTTGTACCGCGCGTCTCCGATCTGCCCGAGATTGAGGCGTTTCTCAAAGAGCAGCTGCCCGAGCTAAGCTATATCGTGGCGCATGGCCAGATGGCGGCGGGCGAGCTGGATGACCGCATGAACGCCTTTTACGACGGCAGCTATGACATCCTTCTGGCCACGACCATTGTAGAGAGTGGGCTGGACATCCCGACTGCCAACACGATGATCATGCACCGTGCGGATATGTTCGGCCTGGCGCAGCTTTACCAGATCAGGGGCCGTGTGGGCCGCTCCAAAACCCGCGCTTATGCGTATCTGACCACCAAACCACGCGCCAAGCTCACCCCGCTCGCGGAGAAACGCCTGCGTGTCATCGGCTCGCTCGACACGCTGGGGGCAGGGTTTACGCTTGCCTCCCAAGACCTCGATATTCGCGGCGCTGGGAACCTGCTGGGCGAAGAGCAATCAGGCCAGATGCGCGACGTGGGCTTTGAGTTGTACCAGTCTATGCTCGAGGACGCGATTGCAAAGATCCGCTCGGGCCAGCTGGAGGGAGTGGTGGACAATGACGGCCAATGGGCACCGCAGATCAATCTTGGCGTGCCAGTGCTCATCCCCGAGGCCTATGTACCTGATCTGGATGTGCGCCTCGGCCTCTACCGTCGCCTGTCAGAGCTCACTAAGAAGGTCGAGCTTGAAGGCTTCGCCGCCGAATTGATTGACCGCTTTGGTCCACTGCCGCGCGAGGTGAATACGCTCATGCTCGTGGTCCGTATCAAGGCCATGTGCAAGCGCGCAGGCATCTCGAAACTTGACGGCGGCCCGAAGGGAGCGACGATCCAGTTCCACAACGATAAATTCGCCTCTCCCGAAGGTCTTGTGCAGTTCATTCAGGACCAGCGCGGGTTGGCGAAGGTTAAAGACAACAAGATCGTCGTGAAACGGGATTGGCCTACAGATACCGACAAGATCAAAGGCGCGTTTGCAATTGCCCGTGATCTGGCCGAGCATGTGGTCGCCCGTGAGAAAGGGCTTAAAAAGAAGGCCAAGGCCAAAGCTTAAACAATTGGCAAATTTGCGATATGGCGCTTCATCCGCATCATCGCCCCAAGGCTGATCGCTGCCAGAACGAGCACTGAGACAACGAGGAGTGTCTCACTTCCGTTGAACATCGTGCCAATCGGGCCAGAAATTGCCACGGCGCCGACAGTCGAGACAGCCCCGATCACAGAGGCTGCCATCCCCGCAATATGGCCCATCGGCTCCATCGCGAGGGCGTTCAGGTTGCCAAAGCTCAGGCCTGCTTGGAAGAAAATAAAAATCTGCCAGAAAACGAAAAAGTAGAACCCCGTACTGCCTGCGCCGAGATCAAAGACGATGAAGGCACCCGACAGCGCTATCTGTGCGACCAGTGCAGAGGTGATAAGCCGCCACATTCCCAAACGGACCACAAGAAGCGCGTTCAGCAGGCTGGCACTCCCCGAAGCGAGGGCAACGAAAAAGAACCAGTACGGAAACTCATCTCCGCGCCCGTAGACCAGGTCATAGACAGGTTGGACGAGCATAAGCGTGAGAAACAGCATGGCCGACACCAGCATTTGCACCACAATCGACAAGCGCGCGACAGGATGGCCCATGACCTCGGCCACAGCAGAGAGTACCAGCGACATGCGCATCGGCCGGCGGTTCTCAACGGCAAGGGTCTCGGGCAGGCGGATCATCATCCAGATGACGTGGAGGAGACCAAAGGCGATGAAGGCGATAAAAATGCTCCGCCAACCCGAGAAGCTGATGATCCAAGCGCCCAGCAGCGGTGCAATGGCGGGAACAAGCACAAAGACCATCATCACGACCGACATCACCTGTGCCATTTGACGCCCCAGAAAACGATCACGTGCAATGGCGTTCGAGATGACACGTGGACCCGCGGCGCCAAGCCCCTGGAGAACCCTCGCAGCAAGTACCACCTCGAAAGACTGACTTACAAAGGCGATGCCTGCGCCTGCGATGAATAGACTGCTAAAGAACACCAGCACCCGTTTGCGCCCGAAAGCATCCGAAAGGGGGCCGGTAAAGAACGTACCAACTCCCATCCCCAGCAAGAACGCGCTCAGGATTAGCGGCGCGTTTTCCAACCGCTCGGGCGTGAGCTCCAGCCCGATCTGGGGCAGGGCGGGCAACATTGCGTCAATTGAAAACGCCACAGAGGCGAGCATCATAGCGAGAAGGGCGACAAATTCTGTGCGGCCCATGGGGAAAGTAGTTTTTGGGCCTGACAATGGGTGCTCCAGTACGGATGCGTACCAAACGCACGATCCTCAAGGTTTGATAACCCTAAGTTGCAACGCCTGCAATCTTATTCATTACAACGGGTTGTCAGCCAACCGAGGCAAGCCGCAGACCCTGCTGCGGGACGGAATGAAATGGTTTGCGCTGCCCGATAATATCCGCACGTGGCACATAAACAACCTGCGCGATATCTTCGAAATGGTCAAACTGCCCTGTCCAGTCGTCGCCCATGGCAAAGACAGAGACATTGTAATTCACGATATCGGTATATTTCTGATCCCAGTCCTGCTCGGCAATGACGCGGCTGACAAAGCGGCAACTCTCGAGCATGAGGCGGCGTTGCGCATATGGAGTGACGGCAGGCACACCCATCTTCGCGTTATAGGCATCGGTCGAGCAGCCAACGATAAGCTCGCTGCCCAGCATGGAAAGCCGCTGAAGCAGCCGCGCATGACCTTGATGGAACAAATCAAACGATCCGTAGGTCAGAACAACCCGTGACGACATGGAGGAAAACATCTGCACACCTTTCTCAATTTACCAAACCCCGCGCTAAAGCACGGACCGAGCGGTACGGCGGCGAAAATCGCCACAAAATTGGAAAGGTATATCCCTTAGCGGGACATCTGCCTGTTCACTGCCTGCATACCTGCTCAAAGGTATTATTATTCGATGAGGCTTTTTGCCCCTTGGTCTTATTCTTAGATCACAACAGGCTGTTCGCCTAGTCTTTTTGATGCAATTGCGCAAATCCAGCGGCGCAATTGTCACATCTCTAGGCGCCAGAGACTTCTTGGATCACCTTCGCCCAAAGCTCGGGTGGCTGCGCGCCTGGTACTGCATGTTTACCGCCTACGATAAAGGTCGGGACAGAGTTCACTCCCATCGAGCGGCTGTGGGCGTCGCGATCCCGGATGTTTTGCATGTCTTCATCGGTCGCCAACAGACGGGTCACAACCGAAGCGTCCATTTCGATGCTGTCGGCAATATCGGCCAGTACTTCGGCATCACCGATGTCGCGCGTATCCACGAAATAGGCTTTGAAAAGGGCGGAGACTGCTGCGGTCTGGCGCCCCTCAATCCCTGCCCAGTGGATCAGGCGGTGGGCGTTCAGGGTATTTGGCGTGCGCTGCATCCCCTCGAAGTTGATCTTGAGGCCTGCCGCCTCTGCGTGCTCGACCACAGGCGCATAGGCTTTCACAGCGCCTTCCTTGCCACCAAATTTCCCCTCAAGATAGGCGCGGCGGTCCATCCCGCCTGCGGGCATATCGGGGTTTAGCTGGAACGGATGCCATTCAATCACGAACGGATGATCGGGCGCTGCTGCCAAGGCGCGGTCCAGATGCGCTTTGCCGATATAGCACCAAGGGCAGATCGGATCGGACATGATATCGAGCTTTACAGGATCGGTCATCGGGAGGCCTCGAATTGCTGGCGCAGACGCGCGCGCAGGATTTTGCCGTTTGCGCCCATCGGGAGGTCTGGCACATGAATATAGAGGCGCGGCTGTTTGTAGCGCGCCAGATTATCTTGCGCATACAAGCGCAACGCCTCCTCGTCCAGTGCGGCGGCACTGGTGTAGAAGGCGGCGATGACACGCACGTCCTGTTTGACCTGCACTTCAGCCGCACCAACGGCGGTGATACCGTCGTATCGGGCAAGGCAGGCCTCGACCTCTACGGGGGAGACGCGAAAGCCGCCTGCGTTCATCATATCATCGTTGCGTCCGAGATATGTGATCTGGTCTTCTGCGTCCATGCTGCCCTGATCGCCCGTCAAGAACCAGTCTCCACGCATCTTGGCCGCTGTCTCGTCGGGTGCATCGAGATAGCCGAGCATCAAGCCCGGATCATCGCGGTGAACGGCGATTGTCCCTTCGGACCCGCGCGGTACCGGCCCGTCATCGCCGAGGAGTGCAATGTGACGCCCCGCTTGCGGGCGGCCCAGAACATCCGTAGCTGTCGGGTTGCGCGGGCTTGAGGATATAAAAGTCGAGCATTCGGACATGCCGTAGGCCTCAAAAACACGCGTGCCTGTTGCGGCCTCCCATCGCGCACAGACAGCAGGCGGGATCTTCTCGCCCGCGCTCAGACCGTGGCGCAGGTGCGGCATGGGGGCGATTTCTTCTTGGTTGAGAAGTTGGCGGTAAACACCAGGCGCAGCGGCAAAGATACTCGCCTCATGCGCGGCAATCAGAGCGGGCAGTTCGGTCGCAAGGGTGCCCGCAGCAGGGATGAGTGCGGTTGCCCCGATGGTCCAAGGGTCCATCAGACCCGTGCCCAAGGTATAGGTCCAATTGAACGCACCTGCATGTAGCAGTCGTTCTTGGGGCGTAAGCCCGTACCAATCCGTGAACATCATTTGCCGCGCCCAGATGGCGCGATGGGCATGGACCACCGCACGTGGCTTGCCCGAGGTGCCAGAAGTATAGATAATATACCCAGCGCGCTCGGGGTCGCCCATGTGCCACGGAGCCGGGGGCAAATCGCGCATCTTGCGCAGTGCCTCGAGAGGCATGATGCGGCTGTCATCGGGGCATTCCACTGCTGCGTCGTGCAGGATTAGCGCGGGATTGATCGTTTTGATCATCGGGGCCACTTCTCGCTTGGTCAGTGCAGAGGATGTTGGCACAGGGACCAGACCCGCCGCCAAGGCCCCCAGATACGCCAGCGGGAAATCGACGGTGTTGCCGAGACGCATGAAAACGCGGTCCCCGGGTTCAAGGCCCGCCTCCAGAAGACCGGTGGCGGTGCCACGCACAGCCGCGATCAGGCGGGAATAGCTCCATTCCGCCTCGCCCAACACGGACAGGGCAATTTTGTCAGGTGTTTGTTCCCCTTTCGCCAAGACATATGCGGCAAGGTTGAAAGGGCTGGGGCAGGGCGGCAGGGTGCCGCTTTGGAAGACAGAAATCATAACCTTTGCGCTACAACGCGCAGGCCTACGTTGCAAGGTTCACGGCCAGACCGTATACACCCCCCATGACAACAGATGCTGCAAAATCCATGATCCAGATTGCTCGCGAAGACGGAGCCGCGCACACCGTGCCGCCCGTCGATCTCGGCGCGCGCGTGCGCGAATTGCGCAAGGCCCGCGGCTGGACGCTTGAGCATGCGGCAACGCAGGCGGGACTGGCGCGCTCGACCTTGTCGAAGATCGAGAATGCGCAGATGTCGCCTACATACGACGCGCTTAAAAAGCTGGCCGTGGGGTTGGAAATATCGGTCCCCCAGCTTTTCACGCCGCCAGTCGGCGATCAGATCAACGGACGCATGGCGGTCACCAAGTCAGGTGAGGGCGCAGCGCAGGCCACCGCCACCTATGAGCACGAATTGCTTGCCGACAGTCTGCGCAAGAAGAACATGCTGCCCTACCGCGCTCGCATCCGTGCCCGCGATATGGACGAATTCGACGGCTGGGTGCGCCATGACGGCGAGGAGTTCTTGTTCGTGCTGACGGGTGTGATCCAGCTCTATACCGAGTTCTACGAACCGATCGAGATGCGGCGCGGCGACAGCGCCTATTATGACGCGTCCATGGGCCACAATGTGATCTCGACCTCGGACGATGATGCGACAATCCTCTGGGTCACATCACTCGTCTAGGAGCCGCTAAAACACCTTCTGCCCGAAAAAGGCCGCGACCAATATCTTTACGACAAACATCCGGCAGACGCGCGACCATGATGCTCCAGCCGATTATCGAGATCATCAACATACCCTCACTACTAAGTTCTGTGGCTGGTTTACGCATCATCACGGAGGAGCACATATTCTTCAGGCGGCTTATAACTAGGCGGGCGTGAGGCGATATGGCCCTACAGCTTTCCGCCGAAGATAGGTATCATTCTTCCCACCACCACGTCTCGGGCATCCATTGAGAGCCGTCGCCATAAATTGGCAAGTCAGGAGAGAATTTCATCTGGCGCACATGTGCGATCCGGCCTTCGGTATAGGACCAGAAAGGGATGACATAACGGCCCGCCGTCAGCACACGATCCAGCGCGCGGGTGGCCGCGATGAAATCTACGCTGTCGCGGGCATTGAGCATGGTGTCGATCATTGCATCAATCGCAGGATTGCGCGCACCCATCAAATTGCGCGAGCCAGCCTGATCTGCGGCGTCACTGCCCCAATAGAACTTTTGTTCGTTTCCAGGGCTAAGGGAAAGCGAACGGCGAAATACAGTCATATCGAAATCGAAGTCACCCGTACGCCCGAAGAACTGAGCGTCGTCAACGGTCTCGATACTGGCCTTGATGCCCAGCCGTTCTAATGCGCGCAAATACAGCTCGGCGATGGCAACGTCTTCGGTGCTGCCTTTGGCAATAAGGATTGTGAAGGTCACGGCCGAGCCATCGCCGCGCATCATGCGCCCTTCCTGAACAGAATAGCCCGCCGCTTCAAATTGGGCCATTGCGGCACGAATGCCTGCACGGTTACGCGCCGAGCCATCGGAGACGGGCAGGGCATAGCCGTCCATCGCTCCCGCAGGCAGCGTGTCGATATAGGGCAGCAAAAGTTCGGCCACGCGGCCAGACGCGGCACCGTCTTCCTTGCCCAGTACCGAGTTGGAGAAGTAGGAGGTGATCCGAGGCTGCGCACCACCTGTCAGCGTGTCGTTGATATATTCAAAGTTGAACGCCTTGATCAGGGCATCACGCACGCGCCAGTCATCAAAGGGCGCGCGGCGTGTGTTCATCACAAAGCCAGTCATGCCCGACGGCTTTTGATGGCGAATGACGGATTTGACGATATCGCCGCGCGTGATGGCAGGGAAGTCGTATTGCGTCGCCCATGTCTCGGCGTTGAATTCCCGAACGGCAGAGACTTCGCCCGCTTTGAACCCTTCGAACAGGACTTTGGAGTCGCCGTAGAAATCCAGCTTCACGGAATCGAAATTATGCGTGCCCTGGCGCAGCGGCAGATCAGCCCCCCAATATTCAGGGTTACGCGTGAGCTGCACAAAACGACCAGGCTCGTAGTCAGTGATGCTATAGGGGCCAGAGCCGAGCGGGATGTCCTGCACTTGCGCATTGGCAAAATCGCGGCCTTCCCATTGGGCCTTGGAAATGATGGGGCGCAGGCCCGCCAGCAAAGCCAATTCGCGATTTTCGGTGGTGAAGATGATGCGCAGGCTACGCGGAGCTGTCTGCTCAATGCTTTCGATCTGGTTATACAGGCTAAGATAGCGAGGATGTCCCTCGGTCCCGAGCAACTCGAAGCTGAAAATCACATCCTCAACCGTTAGCGGGCTGCCGTCAGAGAACGTCGTGCCTTCGCGCAGGGTAAATTCAACCCATGTGCGGTCTTCAGCCGTCTCGATCGTTTCAGCCAGCAGGCCATAGAGGCTGAACGGCTCGTCCCAAGAACGTCCCATAAGCGTCTCATGGGTAAAGAAGGGCAGTTGCCACGGCGAGGTGCCTTTGAGCACGAAGGGATTGAGGCTGTCATAGCCGCCCGTATTGCCCAGCGTAATGCTACCGCCTTTGGGTGCATCGGCATTCACATAGGGCAGATTGGTGAAGTCGGGCGCAAGCGCTGGCGCGCCGTACATAGCGATCGCGTGCTGCGGCTCAGCGGTGGCGGCGATTCCCCAGAGAATCAGTGAAGATAGCGCCACAAAGCCCTGTACCCGCGAGAAATTATCTAAAGCCATTTTCGAAACAATCCTGCACTGCCCTTTTTTTTATTATCTAAACGTCTAACGGGGTCTGTGCGAGGGCGCAAACTTAATGCTTGGCGTTTGCGCAGTAATTCCTTATAAAGAAGTCACTGCTCGATAGGTTTCTTGCCTGTATGAAACCTGCCTCAATAACTTGACGCCCGCCTTGCGCGGGCGTTTTTTTTGGCCCTTTGGTTGCGCAAGTGTGATCTATCGACCTTTCGCAGGTGCAGCATTTTCGATAAGCTCCTTAAAACGGATATAGGAGAACGACAATGGCCCTTACATATGATCTGAGCGGAAAGACCGCCGTTATCACTGGTTCCAATTCTGGTATCGGCCTCGGCATTGCACAGCAATTGGCACAGGCGGGTGCGCATGTGGTGCTCAACTCTTTCACAGACCGTAAACAGGACCATGCGCTGGCCGAAGAGATCGCCAATGTGACAGGTGTGAACGCACGGTATATCGCCGCTGATATGTCCAAGGGCGATGATTGCCGGATGCTCATCGAAGAGGCGGGTGCCTGCGATATTCTGATCAACAACGCGGGCATTCAGCACGTTGCCCCGATCCCTGATTTCCCTGCGGCAAAATGGGATGCGATTATCGCGATCAACCTGAGTTCAGCCTTCCACACCACAGCGGCAGCACTGCCGATGATGCGCGATGCAGGCTGGGGCCGCGTCATCAACATATCTTCCGCCCACGGCCTGACGGCATCGCCCTATAAAGCAGCCTATGTTGCGGCCAAGCACGGCATTGTAGGGCTGACCAAGACAACCGCCCTTGAGACCGCCGAAGAGCCGATCACGGCGAATGCGATCTGTCCGGGCTATGTGCTGACCCCGCTGGTCGAAAGCCAGATCCCCGACACGATGAAAGAATACGACATGAGCCGAGAGGACGTGATCAAAAACGTTATGCTCAAGCGTCAGCCCAGCAAGGACTTTGCGACAGTTGAGCAGTTGGGTGGCACAGCAGCCTTCCTTTGCTCCGCTGCGGGGGACCAGATCACAGGCACAACGATCAGTGTCGACGGCGGCTGGACCGCACTCTAGGGTCTCACACCTCAGAACACAGCCGCAAATTTAAAGGGCACCAACCGATGGCCAAGACCAAAAAGATCAACCTCGCCCTCCAAGGCGGCGGCGCTCATGGGGCCTTCACATGGGGGGTGCTTGACCGTTTGCTTCAGGAAGACGCTCTTGAAGTATGTGGAATTTCAGGAACTTCTGCGGGGGCTTTAAACGGTGCCGCCCTGAAGTCAGGCATGATCAAGGGCGGGCGGCAGGGTGCGCGCGATACGCTCGACTGGCTCTGGATGGAGGTGGCGGGGGTATCCGATCTGAGCATCGGCAACTGGATGGCGCCGTTCGGCCTTGAAGCGTTGAGCAAACAGATCGAATTCAGCGTGCCCTATATGATGGGTGATGCGGTGACGCGGATGGTATCGCCATATGGATACGGGCCTCTTTATAAGAACCCGCTGCGCAGCATCGTAGAGAAGCTGGATTATGACCGCGTATGCGATCACCATGCGCCGCTGTTCTTTGTGGGAGCCACACGGGTGCGCAACGGCAAGATACGCGTGTTCCAAGGGGATGAGATCGGTCCAGATGCGCTGATGGCGTCGGCCTGTCTGCCGACTGTGTTTCAGGCGATCGAGATGTACGACAAGACCACGGATCGGGTCGAAGCATTCTGGGACGGCGGCTTTACCGGAAACCCCGCTCTTTTCCCGCTGTTTAGCGGAGATTTGCCCGCCGATATTGTGATTATCAATATTAATCCGCTGGAGCGGGACGAGATTCCGACCACGCCGCAGGACATCCAGAACCGCATTAACGAGATCAGCTTTAACTCAAGCCTGCTGCGTGAATTGCGTGCGATTGAATTTGTGCAACGTCTGATCGAGGAAGGGACGATGACCTCTGACGAGATGCACCGCGTGCGCATTCATATGATCGCGGATGATGCACTGATGGCCAAATTGTCGGCCGCGACCAAAATGGTGGCCAATGCCCGCGTGATATCCGAGCTGAAAGAGGCAGGCATCGCCGCAGCGGAGCAATTTCTGCGCGGGGATGTGGACAATATCGGCATCAAAAGCAGCGTCGATCTGCGCGAGATGTTCGCCTAGCCGCGGTTGTTCAGGTCCGCGATGGGTGGTTCACCGTCTTCCAAGGCTTTGCCATTCGGATAGACCAAGCCAGCCGATATCACCAATTTTGCCGAATCCTCGACTGTCATGTCGAGCGTGATCACGTCGCGTTTGGGAACAAACAGCAAGAAGCCCGAAGTGGGGTTCGGCGTGGTCGGCAGGAAGATCGACATCATATCGCCCGTATCGTCGGTCTTTGCCGCGATTTCACCCTTCGCTTCGGTCGAGACGAAACCGATCGCCCAAATCCCCTTGCGCGGATATTCGATCAGGCAGGCTGTCTCGAAGCTGCGCTCGTTTTGCGCGAAAATCGTTTCCGAGATTTGTTTGATCCCCGAATAGATTGAGCGCACGACGGGTGTGCGCTCCACCAGACTTTCTGCAAAGCGGATGAAGGAGCGGCCAATAATCCCTTTCGCCAGCCAACCCACAAAAACAGTGAAGATCAGAAAAATCACCACACCGATGCCGCGCACATTGATCTGTGCCAGCGGATCAAGACCCAGCAAGTCCTGAATAAGGCGGTCCGGATGGTAGGTTTGCGGCACGAGCGGCAAAACGAAACCGTCGATCCAGCCGACAACGCTCCAGATGAGCCAGATCGTCAGGCCGACGGGTGCGATCACAACTAGACCCGTTAGGAAATTTCCGCGTATACGGCTCAAAAGACCGCGTCTGGGCGGTTGAACCGGATCGTGGTCAAAGGGCGTGTTCATGGGTAGCGGGTATCCGACAAGTAAAATATCAAACTACAGCTAAGCCTTGGCTTGCATAGCTACAATGGGTCGCTGTCGTCTAATCTATGCCTTCTTGCCCAATTCTAGGGCAATTTCGGCGGCCAGACGGGCATTGTTGCGCACAAGCGCGATATTCGCCTCAAGAGAACGGCCTTCGGTCAACTCGAAGATACGTTGCAACAGGTAGGGCGTGACCGCTTTTCCGGTAATGCCTGCGCGCTCCGAATCTGCTTGGGCGGTGGCGATGATCGGGGCCAGCTCGGCGCTCGGGATCTCCGCTTCGGCAGGGATCGGGTTGGCGACCAGTTGCCCCCCTGTAAGGCCCAATTCACCACGCATGCGATGTGCGGCTGCGATTTGGGCCGCGTTATCCATACGCAAGGGCGCCTTGAGTTTCGATCCACGCGACCAGAAAGCGGGAAACGCGTCTTGGCCATAGGCAATTACAGGGACGCCTTGCGTCTCGAGCACTTCGAGGGTTTTTGCCACATCGAGGATCGCTTTTGCACCCGCTGCGACAACTGTAACGGCAGTTTGCGCAAGCTCCATCAGATCGGCGGAGATATCGAAGCTGTCTTCAGCCCCTTTATGCACGCCGCCAATGCCGCCAGTGGCAAAGACATGAATGCCTGCAATCTGTGCGGCAATCATGGTTGCGGCAACAGTCGTTGCACCGGTGCCGCCTGTGGCGATGCAAGCGGCCATATCGGCACGGCTCAGTTTGGCCACACCTTTGGCCTGCGCCAGTTTCGAAAGCTGGTCATCGTCCAATCCGATGTGCAGCGTGCCCTCCATCACTGCCATTGTGGCAGGGACGGCACCCGCATCGCGAATATCCTGCTCGACCTGACGGGCCAGCTCGATGTTCTGCGGAAAAGGCATGCCGTGGGTGATGATTGTGCTTTCGAGTGCGACGATCGCGGCCCCGTTGGCACGTGCTTCGGTCACTTCGGCGGAGTAGGTGATGGGGATCATATCGTTGTCTTTCCAGATACGTAGAGGGCGGCGGCAGCGAGCGCCTGTTCAAGTGCATCCCCAGCGGACGCACCTCGTAATTCTGCCGCAACATGGGCGGCCATAAAGGTATCACCAGCGCCCGTGACACGGGTGACATCGACAAGTGGCGGTGTTTGGCTGAGCAGCGTATCGCCTGATGCGAAGCTTGCAGGATTGCCACCGTCCGTCACAACGGCGCGGGCAGCCCCACGCGCAGAAAGGGTTTGTGCGGCATCGAGAGAAGTGTCGAATTTGGTCTGGCACAACAGACCTGCCTCCTCGATGTTCACATAGATCGTGCCGCGACCCGTTTCCAAGAACGGCAAAAGACGCAGCGCTTTTCCAGGTGAAGCGGGGGCAACCCGCAAATCCGCGCGCGCCAATAGAGGGCTGCGTGCCATTTCCGAGAGCAGATCAACCGTCAAATTACCATCAAGCGCCACAGTCCCCTCGAAGCTCTCGGTGATTGCGGCCAGAGGCTCAAGTATCTTTGCACCCGCAGCCTCCAGTGAGTGTGCGTCTGCAATGGCTGCAATCAGGCCATTCGAGGCTTCTACAGCCATATATTGGTCGGTGGGCAAATCCGCCGAGCGATAGACCATATCCGTGTGCACGCCGCGTGCCGCACAAGCACTGATCAGCGCATGGCCTTCGACATCAAGCCCAACAGCACTCAGCAAAGAGGGCGCGAGCCCGAAACGGCGCAGAGCCATCGCGATATTGAGGGCGACGCCCCCTGGCACACGGGTGATACGGCCCGGCATATCGCCGCCTTCGTGCATCGGATTTGCACAGCGGCCGATAACATCCCACAGGACGGAGCCTATGCAAATCAGATCTGGCAAAATGGGTTCAGGGGCTTGGGTCATATTTGCGTTTTGGCCCGTGCGGCTGCTGTGTGCAACCCGAATACCTGAAGCCGTTAGCGTTGAGGCACCGCAAAAGTCATAGATGCCCAAAGTGTCTCCCAGACCGGACCTTCGGCAACTGTCGTTGCGTCGGCCGCAGGGCGGAGCACGACGGCATCGAGCAGATACTCCATCCCTGCTTCGACAGGAATCGCGGCGCGCCCCTGATCGCCTGTGCGCACGATTGTAACCTCGACCATGTCCTCTTCATCACGGGCATAGACCTCGATCTGTGCATTTGCACGTGGAGCGTCATTATACAGCAGTTCTACATCCAGCACGCCGTCAAAATCGGCGGCGTAGGGGTTGTCGAGCGCTACAAATTCTGTGGCCAGCCCCAGCGCACGGTCCGCGCCTTGGCCTGTTCCCACTGCAATCAGGGATTTGGAATGGCGGGTGTAGGTCTCCTTAAAGCCCTCTTTGTCCCAGCCGCGCGCGGTATGGGTTGCCTCGGCCTCGCTGAAATCCTTGTGCGCCACAAACTTCATAAATTTGGGCCAGTCTTTGTAGGTTATGACGGCGGGAGCGGCCTCATGCGCTAATATCATCAGCCCGTTTTGCTGGGGCGCGGGCAGCTGGATCGCGGGGCGGTCGCCCATACGGCCCTCGATCGGGGCTGTCGTGTCTCCGATCGTGGCTTCAATACGTGTCGTCGTGCGCTCGAAATACGACTGCTGCGATCCTTTGAACAATTCGCCATTTCGCAAGTCGGCGGCAATGGGCGCATCGCTTTTCACTTGAAACTCCAGTGGATCAATCCAGAATTCATGGGACAGGGCTGGTGCCGTGTGGAGCGACAAAAATAACAAAGCGACCAAATTGGGGAATTTCATGAGACGGCAATCCTTTTTTCTACTGATCAAGCTGGCACTGGTGCTGCTATTGTCAAGCAATCCTGCACAGGCACATGAGGTTGTCCCTACAATCGCAGATGTGGCAGTTGTGGAGGACAGTGCCAAGCTTCATCTGAGCATCAACCTTGATGCGTTCTTGGCGGAGGTTGATCTTGGTGCTGTCGATAACACGGATGAGGCACCCCAGGCACGTGAATATGATACCCTGCGCGCGCTGTCCGCAGATGCTCTGGCCGATCGTGCGCCCGAGCTACTGGAGCAGTGGAACGCTCTTCCTGTACTGAGCGTCGACGGCACGCCTTTGATCTTACAGACCGAAGCTCTTTCTGTGCCCGCAGACATAGATCCCGAACTGCCCCGCATCGCCGAATGGTCGCTTGTTGCGGATATGCCCGCAGGCGCCGCCATCACGGTTGCATGGCCAGAAGGTGGCGGCGATCTGATCGTCCGCCAGCAGGGCGTTGAAGCTCCTTTTACAGGTCTGGTAAGCGGCGGCGGCGTAAGCCCGCCGATCTCGCTTGGCGGTGGAGACCAGATGACAGGTTGGCAGAGCTTCGTAGCCTATATCCCCGTGGGTTTTGACCACATCCTGCCGAAAGGCCTTGATCACATCCTGTTTGTGATGGGGCTTTTCTTTTTGTCCACGAAGCTGGGGCCGCTTATCTGGCAAGTGTCTGCGTTTACTCTCGCGCACACCGTGACACTGGCGCTTGGCGCGCTGGGTTTGGTCAACGTACCGGGAAGCATTGTAGAGCCGCTGATTGCGGCCTCCATCGTATATGTCGCGGTCGAGAATATCTTTGCCCGCGGTCTTACCAAATCACGGCCATTCATCATCTTTGGCCTTGGCCTGTTGCACGGGTTGGGCTTCGCTTCCGTGCTGGGCGCTTTCGGCTTGCCCGAAGATCAATTCATTCCTGCGCTTATCGGGTTCAACGTCGGCGTCGAGGTGGGTCAGCTCACAGTGATTGCAATGGCCTTTGCACTCATCTGGTTGGCCGTTCTGGCTGCGCGTCAGGGGAGGCTGACGGGCGTTGAGGAAATGGTGACGGAATACCCTGTGATGTTCCGCGCCCTGTCGATGACAGGATCGCTTATCATCGCCATTATCGGCGTCTATTGGGTGATCGAGCGGACGTTGCTGTAACGCCTTAGCGGGTTGCAGACCAAAGTGTGGTCAGGGCGGCAACTGGATCGTCCTGACCCCAAATTTCGTCTCCGATACCGAAAAAGTCGGTCACGGGAGCGAGCTTTGCAATCATCGCGGAATCGAGCTGACCTTCGGCCACGCATGGCACTTCGATTACGTCCGACCACCACTGGAACATATCCATTTCTGCAATCTCGCCGTCAAACAGAGCCGTGGGTTGGACTGGGCCGAAAGACACGTAATCTGCGCCTGCTTCGCCTGCGGTCATCCCGTCGTGCCGCGAGCCTGCGCAGAAACTGCCGACGATTGCGTCAGGGCCAAGCGTGCTACGCGCATGGCGGACCGAGCGGGCCGCATCCGACAAATGAACGCCGTCGAGGCCAAGCCGCTCCGCAAGAATCGTATGGTCCTCAATGACCAGCGCCACATCGCGCGCATCCGTCACACCGCGAAGCGTATCAGCGGCACGTGACAAGACGTCTTCATCCTTGCTCGACAGTGCAAGGCGCACGCAGGCTGTCGCATGGGAATCCAGCACACGGGCAAGCGTTTGCGGATAGACTTCAAGGTCAAGCACGCTCGGCGTGATAAGGTAGAGTTGTGGCTGCTCTGGTGCGTCTGTCATCTTTACTGTCCTCCAAGGCGTGGCTGTGGCTTTAGCGTAATCCGCGACAGTTTGGAAAGCCAATTCAGCGCATCACACCATATTGGCAAGGGCAGGGGCGTGGGGTAACACCGCAATATGACAGTTGAACACCCCACCGCCCCGAGTTTCGTCCTTGTCCGCCCGCAGATGGGTGAAAACATCGGCGCCGCTGCGCGCGCGATGCTTAATTTCGGGCTTGAGAATATGCGCATCGTCGCCCCCCGCGATGGCTGGCCAAATCCTGCTGCGGTTGCGATGGCGTCAGGTGCGGGGCGCGTGCTGGACGGTGCAGTTGTTTCACCTGATCTGCCTGATGCTCTGGGTGATTGCAGTTTCGTTTTCGCCACCACTGCGCGGGACCGCGACCTCACAAAACCAGTCTACACACCTGAGGCTGCGATGCAGCTTGCTGCTGAAAAGATCGCAAATGGAGAGCGTGTGGCAGTGCTGTTCGGGCCGGAGCGCGCAGGGTTGGAGAACGACGATATATCGCGCGCCAATGCGATTGTATCGGTGCCGACCAATCCCGATTTCGCCTCCCTTAACCTTGCGCAATGTGTACTGCTGATGGGCTACGAATGGATGCGCTTGCAAAGTGATCAGGCCCCTGTAGACGCGGCACTTGCGGGGACGCAATGGGCAGAACATGCCGAGATCGAGCATCTGGCAAAGCACTACGAGGACCGGATGGAGGAAGCAGGCTTCTTCTACCCCGAGCATAAAGCCGCTTCGATGAAGACCAACCTGCGCAATATGTGGAGCCGCCTGCCGCTGACGCGCGCCGATGTGCAAATCCTGCATGGTACCTTGCGGCAGATGGTCCGCTGGAAGGAACGCGGCTAGACGACTGGGGCGCAAAGGACTACCTCGAACCTAAGAGGAAGACGGAGAATATCATGGCTACCAACCGAAAGCTTTTTGAAGACGTAACTGCCGGAACAGCAAAACCCGTTGCCACAAAAGGCGTGATTGATGCAGGGCGCACAGATGCACGCGGTGCTATCCGCAAATGGCTGTTCATGCTCTTTGGGCTGGTGTTCCTGATGATCCTTGTGGGCGGTGCCACGCGCCTGACCGACAGCGGCCTGAGCATTACCGAATGGCGGCCTGTCACAGGAGCCGTCCCGCCGCTAAGCGCGGCGGAGTGGGAGTCCGAGTTCGAGCTTTACCGCCAGATCGACGAATACCAGCTTCAGAACAAAGGCATGACCCTCGCCGAATTCAAGGTCATCTATTGGTGGGAATGGGGGCATCGCCAGTTGGGCCGCGTGATCGGGCTTGTCTGGTTTATCGGCTTTGCGTGGTTTGCGCTGCGCCGTCAGATCCCTACAGGCTGGACACCACGTTTGCTGCTTTTGGGCGGCTTGGGCGGTCTGCAAGGGGCGATCGGCTGGTGGATGGTGGCCTCTGGTGTGACTGTAGGCGAGGGGATGCTGGATGTTGCGAGCTACCGCCTTGCGACCCATCTGGGGCTGGCCTTTGTCATCCTTGGTTTCATCACATGGTACGCGCTGCTGTTGGGGCGGCCAGAACGCGACCTGATGCAAGCGCGCCGCAGCGCGGACGCGGGCCTCAGCAAACGTGCCACGGGCTTGATGCACTTCACGCTGCTGCAAATCCTTATTGGTGCGCTGGTCGCAGGGATCGACGCAGGCCGCACCTACAACGACTGGCCGCTCATGGCGGGGGCTTTCCTGCCACCGTTTCCCTTCGAGCTTGAGCCCGTTTGGCGCAATTTCTTCGAAAACGCTGGGCTGGTGCAGTTCATCCACCGCATTACGGCCTATCTGCTCTTTGCCTACGGTCTGTTTGTCTGGCTGCAGGGGCGCAAATCCGCGCATTCTGCAACACGCTTTGCCTTTAATGCCGTCATGGCAGTCCTGCTGCTACAGGTCGTCTGGGGCGTGATCACCGTGCTTTATGGCGCACCCGTTCACATCGCCCTTGTGCACCAAGGGCTGGCCGTGGTCCTGTGGGTTCTGATCCTGCGGGCCCGCCATCTGGCGATGTATCCGCAGACCGACAGCATCCGAGGAGCGACTGCATGACCGCATATGATGATTTGATGGCCTTTACCCGCGACACACAGGCTTTGGGGCAGGTAGCGGGCCGCTTGGGGTGGGATCAGGAAACGATGATGCCGCGCGGGGCCGCACCACAGCGCGCCGAGGAAATGGCCGCGATGGAGAGCGTGCTGCACAGCCGCCGCATTGATCCCCGTGTGGGTGACTGGCTGGCGGCGATTGACGACAAAACGCTGGATACCGTGGGCCAAGCCAACATGCGCCACATCCGCCGCAGTTTCGAGCGCACCAGCAAACTGCCTGCTGCCTTGGCCACCAAACTGGCCAAACTCACCTCCGCAGCGCAAGGCATCTGGGCCGAGGCGCGCGCAGCTGATGATTTCAAAGCCTTTGCACCAACACTGGCCGAGGTGATCATGCTCAAGCGTGAGGAGGGTCAAGCACTGGCCGCGGGCGGCGACGTGTATGACGCGATGCTTGCCGATTATGAGCCGGGCACAACAGGCGCCGATCTTGAAGCGATGTTCGGCTCGATGCGCCCAGTTCTGTCGGATTTGCGTGCCGCCATTCGCGATGCATCCCCTGTTTCAAAGCTGGAGGGAACATTCGACGAGGCCGCACAGATGAAACTGACACGGCAGCTGGCCAAAACCTTCGGCTATGACATGTCGCGGGGGCGTGTGGACAAAGCGGTTCACCCGTTCTCCAGCGGGTCTGGTCTGGACGTTCGTATCACAACGCGCACCAACGAGGCCGATCCCTTCAACTGTTTTTACTCCACCATCCACGAGGTCGGCCACGCGGCTTATGAACAGAACATCGATGATGCCTATCTTTTGACGCCATTGGGCAGCGGTGTGAGCATGGGCGTTCACGAAAGCCAGAGCCGCATTTACGAGAACCAGATCGGCCGCAGCCATGCGTTCACGGGTTGGCTGTTCAGTCAGATGAAAGAGGCGTTTGGCGATATCGGCGTGGCGGATGCAGACGCATTTTATGCCACCGTCAACCGCGTCGGCGACGGGTTTATCCGCACTGAGGCAGACGAGTTGCAATATAACCTGCACGTGCTGCTGCGCTTTGATCTGGAGCGCGCATTAATGGCGGGTGATCTGCAAGTAAGCGAGCTTGAGGCCGCATGGAACGACCGTTTCAAAGCGGACTTCGGCTATGCCGTGGACAAGCCGTCAAACGGCGTGTTGCAGGATGTGCATTGGTCCGTAGGCCTGTTCGGCTACTTCCCGACGTACTCTCTTGGGAATGTCTACGCGGGCTGTCTTAACGAAGCGATGCGCGCCGCGTTGCCCGATCTGGATGCTGATCTTGCGCAGGGCGACACATCCGCCGCGACAGCCTGGCTGGGCGCAAATGTGCAAACGCACGGCGGTCTTTATGAACCGCGAGAGGTGATTGAACGCGCTGCGGGGCAAGCACCCAGCGAGGCGCCGTTGCTGACCTATCTTAAAGAAAAGTTCAGCGGCATTTACGGGCTTTGACCGTGTTCTTCAGAAGTCTCTCTGTGGCCATGGTGCTCTGCGCAGGCACGGCCGTGTCAGCAGGGTGCGCGCCACCGTTGAAGAAATTTCTGTATTGCCAGATCGAAGGCGCTCAGAAAGAGGTTGAGGTTTGCTTTGATGAAAACGCGGCCAGCTACCGCTTTGGTCCGGTTGGAGGACAGGCGGAACTAGTGCTCAATCGCAGGATTTCGGATGGCGCGCGCTATCATCCGTGGCAAGGAATCGGGCGCAGCATTGCAGAGGCCATCGAATTCGACAATCAGGGCTATGTCTATGAAGCGTACGGTGGATTCGACCGACTGACTGGCGCGGATGAGAGTATCGAATCCAGCTTCGGGGGCATTCGTATCTCGAAAGATGACGTGAAGGTTGCCGAGCTGATTTGTATCCCTAAAACCGTCGAGTGGTCCTACTAGCCTAAACCAACGGCAACATGGACTTGCACTGCTAGACAAAATAGAAAAAGCAGCCACTCCGATCGGAGGCGGCTGCTTTTTTGTTTGAACGGCTTAGCTTTTATTCCACGTCAGCTTCGTCTTCATCGCCTTGATCCGCGATCCAAGCCACAGAAACAACTTCCTCGTTCTTGCCTGTGTTGAACACCTTCACCCCGCCAGCACTACGTGAGCGGAAGGAGATGCCGTCCACAGGCACGCGGATCGACTGGCCTTTGGAGGTGGCGAGCATGATTTGGTCGTCCATCTCAACAGGGAAGCTGGCCACAATATCGCCGAGCGGCAAACCCTTGGTCCACGCAGTCACACCTTGGCCGCCGCGCCCGCGCAGGGGATAGTCGTGGCTGGAGGTGAGTTTACCCGCGCCGCCTGCAGTGATCGTAAGGATCAGGTTTTCGGCGGCTGACATCTCGACGTAGCGCTCATTGGAGAAGTTCGGATCGGCTGGCGCGTCTTCTTCATCGTTCGCATCCTCGTCCGACAGACCCGCCATGGCGCGGCGCATCTTGAGGTAAGCGGTACGCTCTTCCGAGCTTGCGTCGAAGTGGCGGATGATCGACATGGAGACAACACGATCGTCACCGCCCAGCTTGATCCCGCGCACACCAACGGAATTGCGGCTGTTGAATACGCGCACATCTGTGGCGCGGAAGCGGATCGCGCGGCCCGAATTGGTGGTCAGCATCACATCGTCATCATGGCTCGCGATGCGCGCATTGATCAGGGTAGTGCCCTCATGCTCATCCTCGAATTTCATCGCGATCTTGCCGTTGCGCATGACGTTGGTGAAATCAGAGAGCTTATTGCGGCGCACGGTGCCTGCGGAAGTGGCGAACACCACTTGCAGGTCGTCCCATTCCTTCTCGTCGCGGTCCACGGGCATAATTGCCGCGATGGAGACACCCGCAGGGATTGGAAGGATGTTCACAATCGCCTTGCCCTTGGAGGTGCGGCCCCCTTGAGGCAGGCGCCATGTCTTGAGTTTGTAGACCATGCCATCGGTGGTGAAGAACAACAGTTGCGTATGCGTATTGGCCACAAAGAGGGTTGTGACGACATCCTCTTCCTTCGTAGCCATGCCGCTGACACCCTTGCCGCCGCGGCGCTGACTACGGAAATCGGCCAGCGGTGTGCGCTTGATGTAGCCACCGGAGGTAACGGTGACGACCATATCCTCACGTTCGATCAGGTCTTCGTCGTCCATATCGCCGGACCAGTCGACAATCTCGGTGCGGCGCGGCACGGCGAAGAGCTCGCGCACCTCGGCCAGCTCATCGCGGATGATGGCCATGATGCGGTCGCGGCTGCCCAGAATTTCGAGGTATTCCTTGATCTTCGCTGCCAGCTCTTCCAGCTCATCCGTGACTTCTTTCACGCCGATCTGGGTGAGGCGCTGCAAACGCAGCTCGAGGATCGCACGGGCCTGCGTCTCCGACAGGTTATAGGTGCCATCTTCATTCGCTGTGTGCGTTGGGTCGTCAATAAGCGCAATATATTGCAGGATGCTTTCCGCAGGCCAGCGGCGCGTCATAAGCTTTTCACGTGCCTCACCTGCATCGGCAGAGGAGCGGATGGTGGCGACGACTTCGTCGATGTTGGTGACGGCGACAGCCAGACCACACAGGATGTGGCTGCGCTCGCGCGCCTTGCGCAGCAGATAAGCGGTACGACGCGCGACGACGTCTTCGCGGAAGTCGATGAAGCAGGTAAGGAAGCGGCGCAGGGTTAGCGTCTCGGGACGGCCACCGTTGAGCGCCAGCATGTTACAACCGAAATAGGTTTGCATCGGCGTAAAGCGGAAGAGTTGGTTCATCACCACTTCCGCCGTCGCATCGCGCTTGAGCTCGACCACGACGCGCACGCCGTTGCGGTCACTTTCGTCTTGCACGTGAGCAATGCCTTCAATCTTCTTTTCGCGCGCTTGCTCGGCGATCCGCTCGATCATGGTGGCTTTGTTCACCTGGTAGGGAATTTCGTCGATGACAATGGCCCAACGGTCCTTGCGGATCTCTTCGATCCGCGTTTTCGAGCGTACGATGACAGAGCCGCGCCCTTCCAGATACGCTTTGCGCGCGCCTGAGCGGCCCAACATGATGCCGCCTGTGGGGAAATCAGGGCCAGGTACGTATTCAATCAGCTCTTCGGACGTGAGATCGGGATTCTCGATCAGCGCGAGGCAAGCATCCACCACTTCGCCCAAGTTATGGGGGGGGATGTTGGTGGCCATGCCGACAGCAATACCGCCTGCACCGTTGACCAGCATATTGGGAAAACGTGCGGGCAGTACGGTAGGTTCACGGTCTTTGCCGTCATAGTTGTCCTGAAAATCAACGGTTTCCTTGTCGATGTCCGTCAGCAGATAGGCCGCAGGCTTGTCCATGCGTACTTCGGTGTATCGCATCGCAGCAGCATTATCACCGTCCATGGAGCCAAAGTTGCCCTGTCCGTCAAGCAGCGGCAAAGACATGGAGAAATCCTGCGCCATGCGCACCAGCGCGTCATAGATCGCGGAATCCCCATGGGGGTGGTATTTACCCATCACATCGCCCACGCCACGCGCTGACTTACGATAGGGTTTGTCATGCGTATTTCCGCCCTCGTGCATCGCATAGAGGATGCGGCGGTGCACTGGCTTTAACCCGTCGCGCAGATCGGGGATGGCGCGACTGACAATAACGCTCATCGCATAGTCGAGATAGCTGGTGCGCATCTCGCTTTCGATGGTGACAGAGGGGCCCTCGAATAGAGGGCGCGTGTCGCGGTTTTCGTCTTCGTTATCAGGGGTTTCTGGCGTGTCGGTCAATGTCTGTCCCAGCTTGGCTGATGTGCGCTATATCTTGCGTCATAGTATAGCGCGAAGCCCAGATAAGGTGCAATCCCAATGCTGCGCAAAAGCGGCGATCTCGGGGCCGCTTCGCTTCGCCAGTATTGGCGCTGCCGCAACTCTGACGCCACGTTACGTTTCAGACATGAAAAAGGGCGCTTAAGGTCGACCAAACAGTTCTGGGAGATCACCGATGCAACGCTTGCTCACAAACCATAAAAATATCACGGCAACACGGCTTGAGGATGTGGCCGCTGTCGCATTGGGGGCAGGGCAAGCACGCCTGAAGCTTGAGAGCTTTGCGCTAACAGCAAATAACGTCACCTACGCCGCATCAGGCTTTGCCATCGGGTATTGGAAGTTCTTTCCTACGGATGTCGAAGGCGAGGGTTTGGTCCCTGTCTGGGGCACCGCCGAAGTTGTCGAAAGCGCCAGTGACGCGCTCGCTGTTGGGACACGGCTCTATGGCTTCTACCCGCTGGCGCAGGAATTGGTGATCGAGCCTGAGGCGGACGGTCACGGTGGTTTCGTTGACGCCGCTGCACACCGTGCCGATCTGCCAGCAGTCTACAACCGTTATACGCCTGTGCGCGCAGGTGACGCTACCCAAGACCACATGCGCGCGCTGCTGCAACCTTTGCTGGCCACGTCCTACCTGCTGTTTGACTGGCTGATGGACAACGGATGCTTTGGCGCCTCAAACATCATCATCGGCAGTGCCTCATCCAAAACGGGGTTAGGTCTGTGCAAGTATCTCGCCGAGCCGGAGAAGCGGGCGCACAAGATTATCGGTATGACATCGCAGCGCAACAAGACCTTCGTCGAACAGCTCGGCGCCTGTGATCAAGTGCTGACCTATGACCAGATCGCCGACCTGCCGCAGGTGGCGTCAGTCTATGTCGATATGTCGGGCAATGCCGAGGTAAAGTGCGAGGTTCACAGCACTCTCGGGGCGCATCTCAAACACTCCTCCGCTGTGGGGATAAGCCACTGGGACCAATTCAATCCGCAAAGCGACGTTGAAGGCGTGAAGCCGCAATTCTTCTTTGCCCCCGCCCAAATCGCCAAGCGCCGTGAGGAGTGGGGGCCAGGCGTCCTGGAAAAACAGATTACGGAAAGCTGGAAACGACTGGCGCAGGATGCGTCAAGCTGGTTGGAAGTGCAGGTGCACGAGGGGATCGAGCAGGCGCAGGGTGTCTATGCCTCTTTGGCGGACGGCAGCGCCAATCCCCGCCACGGCCATATCATTCAGCTTTAGGCGGAGCAGCTGGCCCCACCCAAGACGCAGAATTTTGCACAATGTGGATGGTTGAGGGCGACATCGCGCTCGGCCTCCTCCAGCGTCTCGCCCAGTTCGAACTCGGGCGAGTAGGGCAGCAGGGTGCAGGCAAGCACGGCCAGCTTTTCAGAACCGCGCCGTTTGACCACCATCCGTGACGAGGCGCACATGACCGCATCGGGGGATTTGTCGAGAATACCCCAGCAGGCTGTGGTGATTTCAGGCACTTCGACGCTCTCGTCCATTTCAGGAAAAAGAACAGTCATCGCAGGATCATAGGCATCTATCTTAAAGTCATGCTTGGCATAAAACGCCGCATATCCTGCGCGGCTGTCGGCATCTGTATCCTCGAACACCGACCGTCCAGCTACAGCCATTGTAAATCCGTTGTCACGCAGCCAGCGCATGCCGTCCAAAGTCTTGGCAAGGGCGCCTGCGCCGCGCTCTGCATCATGCAGATCCTCGCGATAGTGATCCACCGAGATGCGCAGCGTTAGCTTGCCAGGATAGGCAGCCTGCAAGCGCAGCAGGCCTTCACGCATCTTTTTGCGCATCATCGGCAGCATCGCATTGGTCAGGATAAGCACGTCATAGCCACGTTCCAGCGAGGCTTCGGCAATCTCGATCATCTGCGGGTTCATAAATGGTTCACCACCCGTGAACGCAATTTCTCGAACGCCCCAATTGCGCGCTTCAAGCTGGTCAAGATAGCCGCGCACCTCTTCGGCGGTGATGTAGACCAGCGCATCATTGGTCGGGCTTGAGAGAATATAGCAGTTCACGCATTCGATATTGCACAGCGTGCCTGTGTTGAACCAAAGCGTCTGCGGGTCATTTAGCGCAACCGTAGCGCGGGCTTCACCATCGGCGGTGAGGGCGCTGTCGACAAATTTCCCGTGGTTTGCCAAAGGGGTATCTTTCACGTGCGCGCCTCTCAGTGTCTTAACTCGGATTGATAAATGGGCCAGCGCGGCGTGAAAGGCAAGAAAAGAGCATCAATAAGTATGCACAGTATCGTGAGCACAAATATTTATTGCTTGTTTGCGCTAACATTGGCTATGACTGCGGCAAAGCATGTTCCCCGCTGGCAAGTGGACGACGACCAGAATAGCATCGCGCCAAAGAAAGAGGCATTACCATGGTTTCACGCGTCATACCTGTTGATCAGTTCGATCTGGTGATCTTTGGCGGCACGGGCGATCTGGCTCGCCGCAAGATTTTGCCCGGCTTGTTTCGCCGCTTTTGCGCGGGGCAAATGCTGCCCGAGGCGCGGATCATTGGTGCCGCACGCAGCGACTTGGATACGCATGGCTACCGCGAGATGATCCGGGAGGCGATTGCCGAATTCGGCGAGCTTAGTGCGATCGATCCCGAGCAGGTTGATCAGTTTCTTCAACTGCTAAGCTTTGTCAAAGTTGATGCCTTGGGCGATGAAGGCTGGGCAGAGCTTCAATCCTTGATGGGGGGAACAGGTCGCATTGAAGCCTATTATTTCTCTGTCGGGCCATCCTTGTTCGGGGACATTGCCGAGCGGTTGCAGAAGTGGGGTATGGCTGACGCGGATGCGCGCATTGTGGTCGAAAAACCCTTTGGCCGCGATCTTGAGACCGCGCGTGCGCTCAACCAGACACTGGCCACCTATTTCAACGAAGACCAGATTTACCGGATCGATCACTATCTGGGAAAAGAGACGGTTCAGAACCTCATGGCTGTCCGCTTTGGCAATATGCTGTTCGAGCCTTTGTGGAACAGCCAGTATGTCGACCATATCCAGATTACAGTCGCCGAGACTGTAGGCGTTGGGGGCAGGGGCGAGTATTACGATAAATCAGGTGCGATGCGCGACATGGTGCAGAACCACCTGATGCAGCTTTTGTGTTTGATCGCAATGGAGCCTCCATCGCAATTCTCTCCCGATGCGGTGCGCGATGAAAAGCTCAAGGTAATCCGTGCGCTTGATCCTGTGTTGCCGCATCATATTGTACGCGGCCAATATCAGGCAGAGCCATGCAACGAGCCCGAGAATCCCGGCTACCGCACCGAGGTCGGCAATCCGCGGTCACGCACGGAATCCTTCGTCGCCCTGCGTGTCGAGATCAGCAACTGGCGGTGGGCAGGCACGCCATTCTATCTGCGGACGGGCAAGCGGATGTCAGAGCGGGCCTCCGAAATAAGGGTGGTTTTCAAAGACACTCCGCACAGCATTTTCGGCGAAGAAGCGGGCCGTCACCGCAATGTGCTGTCCATCAGATTGCAACCCAATGAAGGCATCACCCTCGGCGTGACGATCAAAGAGCCGGGTCCGGGCGGCATGCGTCTGATCGACGTGCCGCTGGACATGAGTTTCGCCGAAACTCTGGACCCCGACGATATCGAGCATGTGGACGCCTATGAGCGGCTGATCATGGATGTGATCCGCGGCAACCAGACCTTGTTCATGCGCGGCGACGAAGTCGAGGCGGCATGGCGTTGGACCGATCCGATTATCGAGGGATGGCAGGCGCGAAATGACGTTCCCAAACCGTACGAGACGGGCAGTGACGGGCCGACCGATGCGAATGAGTTGTTGCGCCGTGAGGGGCGCTCTTGGCGGAAAGAAACATAATGAAGCTGATTGAGTACTCAGACAAAGATACCTTGATGGTTGAGCTCGCGCAGGTGCTCGAAGCCTCTCTTGCCCGCGCGCTGGCCGAAAAGGAAACCGTCACATTCGCCGTGCCGGGGGGGACAACACCTGGTCCTCTGTTCGATGCGCTCAGCGCTGCGCCCTTGGCATGGGAGCGCGTGCATGTGATCCTGACGGATGAGCGTTGGGTGCCCCAAGATGACGCGCAATCCAACGCGGCTTTGATCAAGAAGCGCCTGTTGACAGGGGCTGCCGCTGCCGCACAATTTACGCCCTATTATAGCGCAACGTCAGAAATTGCGCAGGCCGCCACGGCCTTATCCGTCGAGTTGGAGCCGTTGCTTCCGATTGACGTGCTTTTGTTGGGAATGGGCGCAGATATGCACACGGCCTCCCTTTTTCCGGGTGCCGCTGGGCTTGATGCCGCTCTGTCGCAAGATGCGCCGATGTTTCTTCCCGTCTCTGTACCAGGGCATACGGTGCAGCGCTTTTCACTCACTTCACCCGCGTTGAGTAGCGCGCGTGATACCCATGTGCTCATCACGGGACCACAAAAGCGCAAAGCGCTCGAGCAGGCCGGAACTCTCCCGCCAGAGCAGGCCCCGATCGGTCTGATGCTGGACACTGCAACAATTCACTGGAGCGCGGAATGACACTTTGGAATGATCTCGGCCGTCAGTATGAAGCCACCCGCGCGCGTGCGATTGTTGACCTAATCGCGGACCCAGCGCGGCTTGATGATTTCACCGTTCAGACGAGCGACCTCTATTTCGATTTTTCCAAAACCAACATTGACCGCGACACTCTGGGCCTTTTGCTGTCGCTGGCGCGCGAAAAGGGTGTTGAAACGCGACGCGACGAGATGTTTGCAGGCGCGAAGATCAACACCACCGAAGATCGCGCCGTACTGCACACCGCGTTGCGCAATCTGGATGGGGCGAGCATCGAGGTAGATGGTGCCGATGTGATGCCCGCCGTGCATGAAACACTCCGTGCCATGCGCGCCTTTGCCGACAAGGTACGCAGTGGTTCAATCACCGATGTGATTAATATCGGGATCGGCGGCTCTGACCTTGGCCCGCGCATGGCGGTTGCTGCACTTGCCCCTTATCACGACGGACCTCGGGTTCACTTCGTGTCCAATGTGGATGGTGCGCATATCAGCGACACACTGCGCGGTCTGGATGCAAAAACAACTCTGGTGATTGTCGCGTCGAAAACATTCACCACAATCGAGACACTGACCAATGCGCGCACAGCGCGGGCTTGGATGGTGGATCACGGCGGCGATCCTTCCACGCAATTTGCAGCGCTCAGCACGGCCCAAGAAAAGACTGACGCCTTCGGCATTGCCCCCGAACAGGTGTTCGGTTTCGAGGATTGGGTCGGGGGGCGCTACTCCGTCTGGGGGCCAGTGGGGCTGTCGCTGATGATCGCAATCGGTCCAAAGGCTTTCGATGCGTTCCTGCGCGGCGGACAGGCGATGGACACCCATTTTTGCGCAGCCGAGCTACACGAAAACCTTCCCGTTTTGCTTGCGCTTACGGGCATTTGGCACAATCAGGTATGCGCTCATGCTACCCGTGCCGTTCTCCCTTATGACGAGCGGTTGGGATTGCTGCCCAGCTACCTCCAGCAGCTGGAGATGGAATCAAACGGGAAGGGTGTCCGCCTTGATGGCAGCGCGGCAGAGCAGCCGACCGGACCTGTCGTCTGGGGCGCTGCGGGTACCAATGGCCAGCACGCATTCTATCAGTTGATCCATCAGGGTACGCGGGTGATACCTTGCGAATTTCTGCTTGCAGCTCAAGGGCATGAGCCCGATCTGGCCCATCATCACGATCTGCTGATCGCAAATTGTCTGGCCCAGTCACAGGCGCTGATGACAGGCCGCACACTGGATGAGGCCCGCGCCATTGCAGCAAAAGCTGGCTTCACAGGCGACGAGCTTGAGCGCCAAGCAGCTCACCGCGTTTTTGAAGGCAACCGTCCGTCTACAACATTGCTCTACCCACAACTTGATCCCTTCACACTCGGCCAGATCATCGCGCTCTATGAGCATCGCGTGTTTGTGGAAGGGGTGATCCTTGGCATCAACTCCTTCGATCAATGGGGCGTCGAACTGGGCAAGGAGTTGGCCACAGCGCTTCAACCCGTTGTCGAGGGCACGCAAAGCAGCGAGAGCGAGGATGCGTCAACCGCAGCACTGGTTGATTTCATCCACCGCCAACGCGACTGAGCAAAGCGTTCACATCATATCAGGCGCGCGGCCCACACGGTTTGCAAGCTTACCCACGCTCAGGCCCTGTACGATGATCGAAAAGACAACCACCACATAGGTGCAGGTCAGGATCAGCGGCTTCCATTCCCCTTCAGGGAGCGAAAGTGCCAGTGCGACGGATATGCCGCCCTTGAGCCCGCCCCACGTCATGATAGGCACAACACCTGCATTGAAGCTGCGGAAGGGGCGTAGCAGACTGATAGGAACGGCGACAGCGACAAACCGCGCCAGAAGTGCCAGTCCGATTGCGGCCACAGCTGTCAGCAAGACATCATCATCGAATGCGATGGCAAAGACCTCGAACCCGATAAGCAGGAAGAGCACCGCATTCAGAATTTCGTCAATCAGCTCCCAAAAACCGGCGACGTAAGATCGCGTTTGCTCTGACATCCCTTCTGACGTTCCAACATCCCCGATGAGCAGCCCCGCGCAGACCGCCATGATCGGCGCGGAGACGTGCAGGAACACAGCCAACTCATAGCCGCCAAAAGCTAGTCCCAGCGTGAGCAACACCTCAAGCGGATAATCGTCGATGCGGCGCATGACCCGAAATGTGAGCCAACCCAGCACCAGCCCAAGCACGGCACCGCCCAAAGCCTCTTGGAAGAACAGGATAACGGCCCCTGTGAGCGGATCGGTCGCAGGGCCGTGATCATTCATGGACGGGAAGGCAAGGCCGACCAGGACCAGAAACACGACATAGCCAACGCCATCGTTAAACAGGCTCTCACCTGCGATCTTCGTCTCGAGCGCGCGAGGCAGCTCGGCCTCGCGGAGCACGCCCATCACGGCGACCGGATCAGTGGGAGAAATGAGTGCCCCGAACACCAGTGCCACCAGCAAAGGCATACCCGTAAGCCACGAAAACCCGATGCCCACGATCATCGTAGAGAGCGCGATGCCTAACGTCGCCATCAGAAACACAACGCGCCACTGCGCGCGCAGGTCCGAAATCTTGACATGCAGCGCGCCGGCAAACAGCAAGAGGCCCAGCATGCCTTCTAAAAGGGCTTGGGAAAAATCAATGCCAGTGACGATCCCGCGGACTTGTTCAGCGATCCGCAACGCGGGCATCAGCGTATCCAGGCCCAACAGCACAAATGACGCCAGTAGCGAGACGATCAGAATGCCGATCGCAGACGGCAGGCGCAAAAACAGGTGGTTGATCACCCCAAACACCCCCGCAAGGACAATGAGGAGAGAAGTGATTTGTAGAAAACTCATGCAAGACGCTCCGCTGCTGTTGCGTCTTGCGTTGCACGGCAGGCCCTTGATGGCAATGGTCCGCTATCAATCCTGACATGTCCAACGGTTCAGAGCTGCTGAAGCGGTCTTGGCCAAATGGCCCGTCGGATTGATTGCGAGGTCGCGCCATTAGGCTGTAACCAGATCAGGAGCGCTGGAGCGGGTAACGAGAATCGAACTCGTAACTAAAGCTTGGGAAGCTGCCGTGATACCTTTTCACCATACCCGCGCGCCAGTGGCGTTTAGCTAAGCCGCAAGAGCCTGTGCGTCAAGTTGATTTGCGCGCTGTAGCATAGTTGATCTGTGCGGGGATCGCGATGCCCACCTCGGTCTGATAGGTGCCAAGCGCGTCTGTGAGTGCCTCCATCAGCAAGGCCTGTGCCGCCGCGTCCGCCTCGTGATAAAGCAGCGCGCTATGGGCAGGTCCGATCTGGCACATGATGCGGGCAAGTGCCTCAGCGCCGTCTGCACAGACTAATTGCTCAGTCACAACATCCACAGTCGGCAAAAGGCCAGCAGCGCTCAGAACAGCCTCGATACGGTCTGGCGCGCGGAACGCGAACGGACCGGGGGCGTCAGGGTCTGACTTAGGGATAGGACCCAAAATCTGGCGGGCAATCTGGGCGGGCAGGGTGAAGAACGGGTTCTCGCCAATCGCGCCCCATGCAGAGAAACTGATGATGCCGTCATCGCGCAGCGCCGCTGCCATATTCTTGAACGCCTTCACGCTGTCCTCAAAGAACATCACACCAAAGCGCGAAACGACTGCATCGGCAGTTTGCGGCACAAGCGGGTAGCTCTGTGCGTCGGCTTCAAGAAACCCGATGTTTGTGCGGCCCATGGCGCGGTTTTGGGCATCGTCCAGAAGCGTGCGGGATATATCTACACCTGTGACATGGCCGCTCTCGCCAATCTGCTCGGCAATGGCGAGCGTGCTACTGCCCGCGCCGCACCCGATGTCGAGGACGGAATGGCCTGCATCAAGATCGGCGCGTTTCAGCGTTTTGCCCAAGATCCCTGACAACAATGCATCCATGCCTGAGCGCTGTTCAACCCAGATGGGCCCTGCATCATCTGTCCAGAAATCACGCTGCTCGCTGTTGTCGCTCACCCGCGGCGCCTGCGTCTGCCGCCACTCTCACCGCCACCGCCTGTGTTGAACGTCGCAGTGGGGAGAGTGACAATGGAATTAAGGATCGGGAAGGGCTCAACCGCATTCGGCATGGCCGAGGCGTTGACGAAATGCTCTTGAAAACGCGGCTCGATCGCTGTTTCGATCTTGTGGATGTTGCGCACGGTCTCCTCGATCTCGGATCGGCTTTCGCGGTTGAGCAGAGCAATGCGCGCGCCTGTGCCTGCGGCGTTCCCCGCACTTGTGACCTTATCCAGCGGCGCATCGGGTATCATGCCCAACACCATCGCGTGTTTGGTCGAGATATGCGCGCCAAAGGCCCCCGCAAGTACAACACGGTCCACGCTGTCCACCCCGAACTTGTCCATCAGCAGGCGCGCCCCTGAATAGAGCGCGGCCTTGGCCATCTGGATTTCACGGATGTCGCGGTTGGTCACGGTGATCCTGGGACCGCCGTCAGCAGTGCCATCATAGACCAGAAAGCTGTTGGTGCGTCCGTCGGCAAAAACCGCCGAAGAGCCTGTCTGCTCGGCGGTGCCAATCAAGCCCGGCGCATCGACGATGCCATGGATGCGCATCTCGGCGACCATTTCGATGATGCCAGAGCCGCAAATGCCGGTGACACCTGTCTGGGCAATTGCATCTTCAAAGCCGTCCTCATTGGACCATAGGTCAGACCCGATGACCTTGAAGCGCGGCAGCTTGGTGTCTGCATCAATCTCGACCCGCTCGATCGCACCGGGTGCGGCGCGCTGACCACTGCTGATCTGTGCGCCCTCGAACGCAGGCCCCGTGGGCGAGGAACAGGCCAGCACCTTTTCCTTATTCCCCAGCAGGATTTCGGCATTCGTGCCCACATCGACAATCAGGACAAGATCCTCGGACGTGTCGGGATGCTCGGAAAGCGCCACAGCGGCGGCATCCGCCCCCACATGACCCGCGATACACGGGAGCATGTAGACACGGGCGCTTTCGTGGATGTTGAGATCAAGATCGCGGCCACGCAGGCGCATGGCGTTGGAGGTGGCAAGGGCAAAGGGTGCTTGGCCCAACTCGAACGGATCAATGCCCAGCAAAAGGTGGTGCATCACAGGGTTGCACACAAAGACGGCATCCACGATCAACTGCTTGTCGATCTGCGCCTCGGAGGTGAGCTGGATAAACAGAGCATTCATCCCCTCGCGCACCGCAAGCGTCATCTCCTCGGCACCGCGTGCGTTCATCATGGAGTAGCTGACGCGGCTCATTAAGTCCTCGCCAAAGCGGATTTGCGGGTTCATCACACCAGAGGAGGCGACGACCTCGCCCGTTTGCAAATCACACAGGTGCGCCGCAATGGTTGTGGAGCCGAGATCGACCGCAACGCCGTAGATTGTACCGTCGTAGAAACCCGGCCAAATGTGCATAATCCGCGGCTTGTTCTCGTCATCGCCAAGGTGCACGGCTACGGTGACCTTCCAATTGCCCTTGCGCAGGATCGGCTGCATCACATGCAGGATGTGCAGATCCGCCTTCACCTCTTCAATCTCCCACTGTTCCAGCAGCGCCTGTTGCAACCGCTCCAGATCGCCCGACGGGTCGTGCATGTCAGGCTCTTGCACCTCAACATAATAGAGCTTTGTCGACGGGTTGAGGATGATGTCACGGACCTCGGCGCGTTTGCGCACGACCTGTTTGTGCACTTGGCTTTCAGCGGGCACATCGATGATGACATCCTTAAGCACAGTCGCCTGACAGCCCAAGCGGCGGCCTTGTTTCAACCCGCGCTTCTCGTCATAGCGGGCTTCGACCTTGTTCCACTCCGACAGCGCGTCTGCCTCTACCGTGACACCATGCTTTGAGAAATCGCCATATCCCGGCGTTATCTGACACTTGGAGCATATGCCGCGTCCGCCGCAGACGGAGTCGAGATCGACCCCTAGCTGTCGTGCGGCCGTAAGCACAGGCGTGCCCACGGGAAATCGGCCGCGTTTGCCCGATGGCGTGAAAATAACAAGGGGATCATCACTCATGTTTCTGCATCCTGTGCGGTCTCTTCGGACAACATAGCCATTGGCGGAGCTAGGGAAAGCCTGCGCACGTCATAAATTCCTACAACAGCGTCATTCTTTCCAATTATGTTCCGCGGGCCTTCGCCTCAGGTGCTCAACCGTGCATGAAAGATGAAACCGAGAAAATTGAGAAGTATCTGTGCGGCCAAAATCTGGGTTGAGCCTGTCGGGTCATAGTCGGGCGCGACCTCGACCAGATCCATGCCAACCACTTCATGCCGCTCTGCTACGGCTTTGAGCAATTCGAGCACTTCGTAATAAAGGAACCCGCCATGGGACGGCGTGCCCGTGCCGGGCGCGATGGAGGGACAGAATGCGTCAATATCAAGCGTCACATAGACCCGCGCATCGGGTGGGATATGAGCCAGAACGCCACCCGTGCCCATGCTGCGGGCTTGGCGCACGCTGATGATGTCACTGCCCATGGCCCGCGCATCAGCGTAGCCTTCCTTGGCGGTAGAGCTGACGTTGCGGATACCCACCTGCGTGAGCCCCGTCACATAGTCATGCTCGGCGGCGCGGCGCATCGGGTTGCCGTGGCCGTGGCGCACACCGTGGCGGACATCAACAAAGTCCAGATGCGCGTCGATTTGCAGGATGTGGATGTCGCCTTGGCCGTCGAAGGCACGAACGCAGGGAATGTTGACCGAATGATCGCCACCAATCACCACGGGCAACGCGGCGGCCTCCAGCGCGGCTCGCACGCCCGCCTCGATATTGGCGTGGCTCCCTTCGGTATCGGTGTGGATAATATCTGCATCGCCCATATCCACGATGTTCACGTCACCTGGGAGATATGTCGCGTCATCCTCGTGGTCATAGGCACCCGCATGGCCAAAACTGAAGAGAGTAGAGGCCTCACGCACACCGCGGGGCCCAAAACGCGCTCCGCTGCGGTATTGCGTACCTGCATCAAAGGGTGCGCCAAGGATCGCCACATCCGCGTCAAGCTTGTCCCAGTCAGGCTCGTAAGGGCGTTTGCCGAATGTTGATATTCCGACAAAGGGCAGGTCCAGCCTGCCGCCTTCATATCCGTGTTTTGACATGTTGCCCTCCAATTTACCGCAGCTTTGGCCAAGCCTGTGCCAAATGCAAGCAAGAGCGTGCTACAGCCCTTTTCAATCGGGCATATCCGTGAGATAGCAAATTGCCAAATGAAGCCATTCCCTTGGAGGTTGATATGGAGATTCGTGAGGCCCTGACGTTTGATGATGTATTGCTGGTTCCGGCTGCATCCTCGGTCCTTCCCACTACTGCAGATACGCGCACCCGCGTGACCCAATCCATCGCGCTGAACATCCCGCTGCTCAGCTCGGCCATGGACACGGTAACCGAGGCACGCATGGCGATTGCCATGGCCCAAGCAGGCGGCATGGGCGTGATCCACCGCAACCTCGATATTGAAGAGCAGGCCCGCGAAGTCCGCCGCGTAAAGCGCTTCGAGAGCGGGATTGTCTATAACCCGATTACATTGCGCGCGGATCAAACGCTCGCCGATGCCAAAGCTCTGCAAGAACGCTATCGCGTGACGGGCTTTCCTGTCGTTGATGAGGCGGGGCGTGTGGTGGGTATTGTGACCAACCGCGACATGCGCTTTGCCACGGCCGATGACACGCCTGTGCACCTGATGATGAGCACCGACAACCTCGCGATCCTGCAAGAGCCTGCTGACCGCGAAGAGGCAATTAGCCTTATGAAAGCGCGCCGTATAGAAAAGCTGCTCGTGACCGATGGTGCAGGTAAACTGACCGGACTGCTCACGCTCAAAGACACCGAACAGGCCGTTCTCAACCCCACTGCCTGCAAGGATAATCTGGGGCGGCTGCGGGTTGCCGCTGCCACGACCACGGGCGATGCAGGGTTCGAGCGCTCCCAAGCGTTGGTGGATGCTGGCGTGGATATGATTGTCATCGACACAGCCCACGGGCACTCCGAAGGGGTCGCCGTAGCGGTGGAGCGTGCCAAGTCGCTCAGCAATGAAGTTCAGGTTGTTGCGGGTAACGTTGCCACCGGCGAGGCAGTGCGCGCACTCATCGGCGCAGGAGCGGATGCGGTTAAGGTCGGGATCGGACCTGGCTCGATCTGTACGACACGTATGGTTGCGGGCGTGGGTGTGCCGCAGCTCACAGCCATTATGGATTGCGCAAAAGCGGCGGGCGACACGCCTGTGATCGCTGATGGCGGCATCAAATTCTCGGGCGATTTTGCCAAGGCCATCGCAGCAGGCGCTTCCTGTGCCATGGTAGGCTCCATGATCGCGGGAACAGACGAATCTCCTGGCGACGTAATCCTCTATCAGGGCCGCAGCTTCAAAAGCTTCCGTGGCATGGGGAGCCTCGGAGCAATGGCCAGCGGCTCGGCTGATCGGTATTTCCAGAAGGACGCGGCAAGTGACAAGCTTGTGCCCGAAGGGATCGAGGGGCAGGTGGCCTACAAGGGCAGTGCCGCAGCCGTGGTGCACCAGATGGTCGGCGGTTTGCGCGCGGCCATGGGATACACGGGCTGCGCCACCATCGACGAGATGCGCAAGAACTGTAATTTCGTAAAAATCACAGGTGCAGGACTGAAAGAAAGCCATGTGCATGACGTGCAAATCACCCGCGAATCCCCCAACTACAGGGCCGGCTAGACTATGACCCCTGGCGCACGGGTGGCTGCAGCCATCGAAATTCTTGATATGATCGGTGACGGGCTCCCCGCCGAGCAGGTGTTGACCCGTTGGGGCAGAAACAACCGCTTTGCAGGGTCCAAGGACCGTGCAGCCATTCGCGACTACGTCTTTGATGTCATGCGTATCAAGCGCAGCGCCGCGTGGCTGGGCCGTGCAGGGACAGGGCGCGGACTGATGATCGGGCTGTTGCGCGCCCAAGGGGTCGACCCTAGCAGTTTGTTCACTGGCGAAGGTCATGCGCCCGCGCCGCTGATGGACTATGAAGAGGCCGCCGCCGCAGGCGAGATGCCAGAGCAAGAGCGCTGGAACCTGCCCGATTGGCTGGTTAAACGCTTTACTGCACAATTGGGAGAAAAGGCTGCCGAGACTGCCAGCGTTCTGGAGAGTAGAGCACCTGTCACACTGCGAATAAACAGTCTGAAAACAAACACTTCCGAGGCTCTTCAAATGTTGGAGGAGGCGGGCATTTCTGTGCTCCAGAATCCGCTCAGCCCGACAGCGCTCACTGTCACAGAAGGCGCGCGCCGCATTCGGAACTCACAGGCCTACACCGACGGGTTCGTTGAGCTTCAAGATGCCAGCAGTCAGGCCGTTGTCGATGCTTTGCCGCAGAGTAGCAAGGTGCTCGATTACTGCGCTGGGGGTGGTGGCAAATCGCTCGCGATTGCCGCACGGGGTGCCAATGCTGTCTTCGCACATGACATTGATCCTGCGCGCATGCGCGATTTGCCTTTGCGTGCGGCGCGTGCCGGGGCCGATATAACCCAGCTTGCGGGAAGTGATCTCGAGAAATTCGGGCCTTATGATATTGTGCTGGTAGACGCGCCCTGTTCCGGGAGCGGTTCATGGCGGCGTGCACCCGAGGCTAAGTGGCGGCTGACACCTGAAGAGCAATCCATAACCTTGGAACGTCAAGACGATATTCTGGACCAGGCGAGTGCGCTTGTTTCTGCAAAAGGCGTGCTGGCCTATGCAACCTGTTCGATCTTGCCTGAGGAAAACCGTGCCCGTGTCGATGCTTTTGTGGCCCGCCACCCCGAATGGGAATGTAAATGGGACCGAACATTCGATGTGACCGCAGACGGCGATGGGTTCTACACTGCACACTTGACCAAACGTTCATAATAGCGAAAATTCCACCCACGCGAGTATGCCTCCTAGGGTTCGATGACGGTTAATCGCTGATTAACCCTTCGGGTCAAGAATGGGGGCACGATTCGAGCGGTCTCGGATCGAGCGTGGAAGGTAGTTTATGCAGCAGACCAACAGCCTGCCCCTGACAGAGCGAATGGTTCTCATCGCGCCTTGGCGTCTGTTTGTGCTGGTGGGCCTCGGCATCGTGCTGGGCGGCATGTCTTGGGCCGCATTGGAGGGGCAAGTGCAACGCGCGGCAGCAGTCGCGGCATTCAGCCTGATCTGTATGGGGATGGTCCTTTTTTTTATACGGGCGGGGCATACCCTTGCTCAACGTCAAACAACGCAATCCCTTACGCGCTTCATCACAAATGACAGTGCACCCAGCTTTATCACCTCCGATGACGGGCAGATCATTTCAAGTAATCAGGCCGCCGACCGCGCCTTCGGGGATACTGAAATGCGGACGCTTTCCTCCGTGCTGGCCGACCGCATGGGAAACCCAGGCCCCACGCTTTACCGTTTGCAATCGCGCGCGCAGGCGAGCGGCTCTGCCCGTGAGGAAATCGTGGCGAACAGCGGTCAAATCCTGCTGTCGGTGCATTCCATTGGTCCCGATAGTTTTGCATGGCGGGTAGAGCCTCAGAATATTCAAGCGGCTGGTAGTTTGCCCAGTGACACACGCATCCTCCCGATGCTGATGGTCGGGCGCAGTGGTGCAATTCTCTCGATGAACCATGCCGCGCGCCAGTTTATCGGGGCACGTGGTAAGTCCTTGGACTCGGTTTTTGCAGAACAGGTAATCGTGCCGGGAACTGTGATGCAGGTCTCGACAACCGTGGGAAATCAACCTGCGCTGATTGCTCAGACAGATGCAGGGGCAGGGCGTCGCGCGATCTACTTGCTGCCCCCTCCCGCAACGGATGGAGCACCACAAAATCAGGATTGGCAGGTTTTTCAGGACATGCCGATCCCGATGATCAAGATTGCGCCTGACGGGACTGTTCAGTCCTTCAACAAACGTGCATCGAAACTGATCGGCGTCGTACTTGTTGAAGGGTCACATCTGTCTGCTTTAATGGAAGGGCTTGGCCGATCCGTTTCAGACTGGCTCGAAGATACATTGGCAGGTCGCTTGGTACAGAAGTCGGAGTTTTTGCGGCTAACCCGTGGCGACCGTGAAGCATTTGTCCAAGTCACCCTCAACAGGATTGAAGAAGACGGCAGACCCGCTTTGGTTGCCGTGCTGCATGACGCAACCGAACTTAAATCGCTGGAAGCTCAATTTGTGCAAAGCCAGAAAATGCAGGCTATCGGACAGCTTGCGGGCGGGGTGGCACATGATTTCAACAATTTACTGACGGCGATTTCGGGGCATTGTGATCTTTTGCTATTGCGCCACGATCAAGGGGATAGCAACTATAGCGACCTGACCCAGATCAACCAGAATGCCAACCGTGCTGCTGCCCTGGTTGGGCAATTACTGGCGTTTTCGCGCAAGCAGAACCTGCGCCCCGAAGTGTTGGACATGCGGGACACGCTTGCTGACTTGACGCATCTGCTCAACCGTCTGGTCGGAGAAAAGATAACGCTGACATTATGCCACGATCCCGTTCTTGAACCCATCCGAGCCGATAAGCGCCAGCTTGAACAAGTACTAATGAACCTTGTGGTTAACGCTCGAGACGCGATGCCATCGGGAGGGGAAATACGTATTCTTACCGAATGTGTCGCGCTGAATGAGCCATTGACGCGCGATCGGGTTACTTTGCCTTCTGGTCAGTACGTTACAATCAAGGTCAGTGACGATGGTGTGGGGATTCCCCAAGACAAACTTCAAAAGGTGTTTGAGCCCTTTTTCACGACAAAGCGCGTAGGCGAGGGGACCGGCCTCGGCCTCTCGACTGCTTACGGTATAATTAAACAGACAGGCGGTTATATTTTTGTGGACAGCACAGAGGGAAGTGGCACCTGCTTCACTCTTTATTTCCCTGTCCTAAGCCAAACCGCCCAGCCCGCGGCATCAAAGGTGACACGTCCAATCGAAGAAAATCTTGAGGCGCCAAAAGGCGGGGTCATCCTATTGGTCGAAGACGAAGCGCCCGTGCGAGCCTTTGCAAGCCGTGCCCTGCGCTTACGCGGCTATACGGTGCTGGAGGCCGAGAACGCAGAGATTGCCTTGGAAACCCTTGAGGATAAATCTTTGGAAATTGACGTGTTTGTAACCGACGTCGTCATGCCTGGCATGGATGGACCAAGCTGGGTGCGTCAGGCACTCAAGGATCGCCCTGACGTTCGGGTCGTCTTTGTGTCTGGCTATGCCGAAGACAGCCTTGGAGAAGCGCAAAAGAAAATTCCCAACTCAGTCTTTCTGCCAAAGCCCTTTTCACTCAGTGATCTGACAGAAACGGTGAACAAACAAATTCACTGACCGCGCGGAATACTCTCATAAAGCTCGAAATCAGCTGCAAATTTGCGGCGAAACCTCGCTTCGACATCAACGGACAGGGGCGTCTCAAATGCGGGGGATACATTCTCACGCACAAGGTCCAGCTTTACATCCAGACGCTCTTCAAGAAAATGCTTCAGCCGAGCTTGGTCCTCATACCGAAAGAGATGGGTAATGCCTGTCCCGTTTGGTTGGCGCTCAAGGAATTTAACTTGGTTCCCGACCTCGGCAAAACCGGGACGTTTGCCTTTCATGTAGGCGAGCACAAAGTCATCAAAGCTGATGCCATGCGTACTGTTGGGTTTTCCCTCCATGAAGGGGCGTTGGCGAAAACGGTACCAACTGCTCAGCCAGCTGATGGGCTCGCGCATCACGGCCATTAATTCCATCTCAGCGTCACAGACATTTAAAAACATCGGCTTGATGAATCGGTTATAGCGATAAACAGGCGCATGTTTCAAAAGCGGTGGATCGTTAATCACCATATCCGCGCGCGAAGCTAATGCGGTCTGATATGCCGTCGTTCCCGTCTTGGGTACCGATAGGAACGCGAGGCGTTCTTTAAAGAAAACAAGCATATAGCTCCTCCATACTCGGACACCATACAAACACGACAGCACATAAACAACTTCTTAACCATTCAGGTCGAGAGTGAGAACAGAATAATTTGATTGAAATGTTCTACTTTTGTCCGCATAAGAACATTAACGGAACATAAAACTTGGGTGCCTGTGGCGATTGCGGGTGCCATCACCATGTGACAGTAAGGGAAGAACCCCAATGGCAACGGCAGATCTTTTGAATATGGATAAGAAATCGGCAGACAAGCAAAAGGCGCTCGACAGCGCACTGGCGCAAATTGAACGGCAGTTTGGCAAAGGCTCCATTATGAAGCTGGGCGCCGAAGGGGCCATGGATGATATCAAAGCTTCTTCAACAGGGTCGCTTGGACTGGATATCGCGCTCGGGATCGGCGGACTGCCGATGGGTCGGATTATCGAGATTTACGGACCTGAATCCTCAGGTAAAACCACGCTCACGCTGCACTGTGTGGCCGAGCAGCAAAAGCAGGGCGGCGTGTGTGCGTTCGTCGATGCAGAACATGCGCTCGATCCGCAATACGCACGCAAGCTCGGTGTGGACATTGACGAGCTGCTGATTTCTCAGCCCGACACAGGCGAACAGGCGCTCGAGATTGTGGATACGCTTGTGCGGTCAGGTGCCGTGAACATGGTTATCGTGGATTCGGTTGCGGCGCTTACGCCCAAGTCAGAACTTGAAGGCGAGATGGGCGACAGCTCTGTCGGCGTTCAAGCGCGCCTGATGAGCAAGGCGATGCGCAAACTGACCAGCTCGATCTCGCGCTCCAACTGCATGGTGATCTTCATTAACCAGATCCGCATGAAGATCGGCGTCATGTTCGGCTCTCCAGAGACAACGACAGGCGGCAACGCGCTGAAATTCTACTCCTCCGTGCGCCTCGACATTCGCCGCATCGGCTCCATCAAGGACCGTGACGAAGTTGTCGGCAACCAGACCAAAGTTAAAGTTGTTAAAAATAAAGTCGCACCGCCGTTCAAGCAGATCGAATTCGAAATCATGTATGGCGAAGGCATCTCCAAAATGGGTGAGTTGCTGGACATGGGCGTCTCGGCCGGCATCGTGGACAAATCAGGTAGCTGGTTCTCCTACGGGGACGAGCGTATCGGGCAGGGGCGTCTCAATGCAAAAGCCTATCTGCGCGACAACCCCGAAATGGCAAACGATATCGAGGATAAAATTCGCGCGGCCCATGGGCTCGACTTTGACGGATCCGAGAACAAGGACGACCCTGATATTCTCGATGATTGATATCCCGGGTTACTGACATACCATTGAAAAGGGCGTGGACTTTATGGTCTGCGCCCTTTTTCATTGGGCGACCTGTGGACAGAGCCGAACGCCAGCGTTATCTCCAGTGAACACTTCGCGCGCCTAAAGGATGCACATCATGCAAACGCTCAACGAAATCCGCTCTACTTTCCTGTCCTATTTTGGCGACAACGGGCACGCGATCGTGCCGTCCAGCCCCCTTGTGCCGCGCAATGATCCGACGCTTATGTTCACCGCCGCTGGCATGGTGCAGTTCAAGAACCTCTTTACGGGCGTTGAAACCCGCGACTATTCGCGTGCGACAACCGCGCAAAAATGTGTGCGCGCTGGTGGTAAGCACAATGACCTCGACAATGTAGGCTACACAGCGCGCCACCACACCTTCTTTGAAATGCTCGGCAATTTCAGCTTTGGAGACTATTTCAAAGAAGACGCAATCCCGCTTGCGTGGGATCTTTTGACCAAAGTGTTTGGCATCGATGAAAGCCGTCTGTTGGTGACGGTCTATCACACCGATGAAGAAGCCGTTGAAATCTGGAAAAAACACGCAGGGCTGAGCGACGACCGTATCATTCGCATCGCCACAGACGATAACTTCTGGTCGGCTGGTCCCACTGGTCCGTGCGGTCCGTGCACCGAGATTTTCTATGACCACGGCGATCACATCTGGGGCGGCCCTCCCGGATCGCCAGAGGAAGACGGCGACCGTTTTGTAGAGATCTGGAACCTCGTGTTCATGCAATATGAGCAGTTTGAAGATGGCACACGCCGCGATCTGCCCAACAAATCCATCGACACCGGCATGGGGATCGAGCGGGTCGCCGCGCTGCTCCAAGGCACCAACGACAATTATTCAACCGATCTGATGCGCAGCCTGATCGAAGCATCAGCCAATGCCACCAGCAGTGATCCTGACGGCGCTGGCAAAACCCATCACCGCGTTATCGCCGATCATCTGCGCTCGACGTCCTTTTTGATGGCCGATGGGGTCATGCCCAGCAACGATGGTCGTGGCTATGTCCTGCGTCGGATCATGCGCCGTGCGATGCGCCACGCGCATTTGCTGGGCGTTAAGGACCCGCTGATGCACCGTCTCGTTCCTGCGCTGGTGGCCCAGATGGGGCAGGCTTACCCCGAGCTGGGACAGGCGCAGTCCATGATCGAACAGACCTTGCTTCAGGAAGAAACACGGTTCCGTCAGACCCTGGATCGTGGCCTAAAGCTGCTCGATGATGAGCTCGTTGCTCTTCCTGAGGGCGCTAATCTCTCGGGGGCGGCTGCGTTTAAACTCTATGATACGTTCGGCTTCCCGCTCGATCTGACCCAAGACGCCTTGCGCGAAAAGGGGCTTGGGGTCGATACGGACGGGTTCGACGCGGCCATGGCCGAGCAGAAGGCAAAAGCGCGTGCCGCATGGTCCGGTTCGGGCGAGGCGGCGGATGCCGCGATCTGGTTTGATATTGCTGATAAGTCAGGTGTGACCGACTTCCTCGGTTATGACACCGAAACTGCTGAAGGCAAGATCGCTGCATTGGTTCAGAACGGCAAAGACATCGACACGGTGCAAGAGGGCGGCGAGGTGCAAATCGCCCTTAACCAGACGCCTTTCTACGCCGAAAGCGGTGGCCAAGTGGGCGACACAGGTGTCATTCGCACTGATACGGGTACAGCCCGCGTTACCGATACGCGCAAGGCTGCTGGCGTCTTTATTCACTTCGCAACGGTCGAAAAAGGGAGCATTTCCAACGCTCAATCAGCCGTCCTTGAAGTTGACCCAGAGCGCCGTAGCGCAATTCGCGCGAACCATTCTGCAACGCATCTGCTGCACGAAGCACTGCGCCATGCCCTTGGCGATCATGTCTCCCAGCGGGGATCGCTTAACGCGCAAGACCGTCTACGCTTTGATTTCAGCCACAATGAAGCTATCAGCCCTGCCGATATGCAAAAGGTCGAAGCAGAGGTGAATACCTACATTCGCCAGAACAGCACGGTAGAGACGCGGATTATGACCCCCGACGACGCCCGCGGTCTTGGTGCGCAGGCCTTGTTCGGCGAGAAATACGGCGACGAAGTGCGGGTAGTCTCCATGGGTCATCAGGATGGCTCAGGGAAGGGCACTGACAAGGCGACCTATTCGCTGGAGCTTTGCGGCGGTACCCATGTGGCGCGCACGGGCGACATCGGTGCGTTTGTTATGCTTGGGGACAGCGCAAGCAGCGCAGGCGTGCGCCGGATTGAAGCGCTCACAGGCGAAGCGGCCATCGCGCATCTTCGGGCACAAGACGACCTTCTCGCGCAAACCGCATTGGAGCTTAAAAGCCCCAGCGCTGCGGTGCCCGAGCGCGTGCGCAGCCTGATCGAAGAACGCCGAAGCCTCGCCAACGAGGTCGCACAACTACGTCGCGAGTTGGCAATGTCGGGCGGCAGCAATGCACCCGAAGCGGTCGATATAAACGGTGTAAAATTCCATGCTCAGGTCCTGACGGGCGTAACAGGCAAGGATCTCCCTGCGTTGGTTGACGAGCATAAAGCCCGTCTTGGCTCGGGGGCGATCCTGCTTATTGCTGATACGGGCGACAAAGCGGCCGTTGCTGCAGGTGTTACTCCGGATCTCAAGGATACGCTGTCAGCTGTTGATATCCTGCGCGCTGCCGTAGCCGAGCTCGGTGGGAAGGGCGGCGGCGGCCGTCCGGAAATGGCCCAAGGCGGCGGCGCCTCGGCCGAGAATGCCCAAGCGGCAATTGAAGCTGCAACAACCGTTATCAAAGGATAGGATTATGCCTGCACTCTGGATTGCCCACGTAACCGTAACTGACGAAGAAGCCTACAAAAAATACGCAGCAGGTGCGACGGTCGCCATCGCTGAGCATGGCGGCGTGTTTCTGGCGCGTGCCGGTCGTTTCGTGCAACTGGAGGGAAAAGAGCGGCCCCGCAATGTTGTGGCCCGCTTCCCCGATGTCGAAACAGCCGAGAAATGCTATCACTCGGATACCTACCAAGCCGCGCTAGAACACGCAAAACATGCATCAGAGCGCGAATTGCTTATCGTGGAGACAACCGAATAAGCGCGACACCCAGCTTCATTTTGCCAATAAACTGAGGCGGCACAGCCGCATACAACACCAAAATAAGAAAGGCGCCCCAATCTGGAGCGCCTTTCTTTTTGACATATCTGCTTTAGCTCAAGTCGCTTTTGACATCCGCTTGCGCTCATGCGGGTCAAGGTAACGCTTGCGCAGACGGATGGCGTTTGGCGTCACTTCGACCAATTCGTCATCGTCGATATACGCAATCGCTTCTTCAAGGCTGAGCGTGATCGGCGTTGTCAGACGCACTGCCTCGTCGGTGCCCGAGGCGCGCACGTTGGTCAGTTTCTTGCCCTTCAAAGGGTTAACTTCGAGGTCGTTCTCGCGGCTGTGCTCACCAATAATCATGCCTGTGTAAACATCCGCCTGCGCACCGATCATCATCTTGCCGCGCTCTTCGAGATTCCACAGGGCAAAGGCCACGGATGTCCCGTTTTCCATCGAAATCAGAACACCTGCACGGCGTCCGGGAATCTTGCCCTTATGGGGCGCCCACTCATGGAAGACACGGTTGATCACACCGGTGCCGCGTGTATCCGTCAGGAATTCACCGTGATAGCCGATCAGTCCACGCGATGGCACATGGGCCACGATGCGTGTCTTGCCTGCACCCGCTGGCTTCATCTCGACCAGTTCGCCTTTGCGCACGCCCGTCAATTTCTCGATCACGGCGCCGGAGTATTCGTCATCCACGTCAATAGTAGCCTCTTCGACAGGCTCGTGACGCACACCGTCGATCTCGCGGAACAGAACTTGCGGACGCGAGATGCTGAGTTCGAACCCTTCGCGGCGCATGTTCTCGATCAAGACGCCCATCTGCAATTCGCCACGTCCCGCGACCTCAAAGGCGTCACCGCCAGGGGTGTCGGAAATCTTGATCGCGACGTTGCTCTCGGCTTCTTTGTGCAAGCGCTCACGGATGACGCGGGATTGTACTTTCTTACCGTCACGGCCCGCCAATGGGCTGTCGTTGATCCCGAAGGTCACGGTGATCGTGGGCGGGTCGATGGGCTGCGCAGGAATAGCCTCGCTCACCGATTGATCGGCCAGCGTGTCAGCAACAGTTGCCTTGGTCATCCCCGCGATGGAAACGATGTCGCCTGCTTCGGCCACATCAATTGCCGTTTGCTCCAACCCGCGAAACGCGAGGATCTTGGTGCAGCGGAAATTCTCAATGAGCGTGCCATCGCGTGACATGGCTTTGATGGTCTGGCCCGCCTTGAGCGTACCAGTCTCGACGCGCCCCGTGAGAAGGCGGCCCAAGAAGGGATCACCGCCCAAAGTGGTTGCGAGCATGGTAAATGGCTTGTCTGTCTCGGCGACCTGTTTTGGGGCAGGGACGTGGGACAGGATCAGCTCAAACAATGCGGTGAGGTCCTTACGCGGACCGTCCAGCTCCATATCCGCCCAACCTGCACGGCCGGAGGCATACATTGAGGGGAAATCAAGCTGCTCATCGGTGGCGTCAAGGCTCGCAAACAGGTCAAAGCACTCGTCCAGCGCGCGGTCAGGTTCACCGTCAGGTTTGTCCACCTTGTTGATCACCACGATGGGCTTGAGGCCCAGCTTCAGCGCCTTGGAAGTTACGAATTTCGTCTGGGGCATCGGGCCCTCGGCGGCGTCTACCAGCAGGACAACACCGTCCACCATCGACAGGATGCGCTCAACCTCGCCGCCGAAATCGGCGTGGCCAGGTGTGTCCACGATGTTGATGCGGGTGCCGTTCCACTCAACGGAGGTCGGTTTGGCAAAGATCGTGATGCCGCGCTCGCGCTCCAGATCGTTGCTGTCCATGGCGCGCTCGGTTGTCGCCTGGTTTTCGCGGTATGTACCCGCTTGTTTCAGAAGTTCGTCCACCAGCGTCGTCTTGCCGTGGTCAACGTGTGCAATAATTGCGATGTTACGCAGTTCCATGTCGAATACCTTATCTCAGGGAGTTGAGCGGCCTCTACCGTGCATCCCGACCAAAGGCCAGTGAAAAACCCCGATAGCATTAAGCAGAGCGTATTATCGCGGCTTAATGTGGTGATGCGGACGAAAATAGGTGAATTACAGCTATACCGCCCACAATCATCGCCATGCCGAGAATGGCGGCCAAATCAAGCTTTTGACCGAAAACGAACCACGCGATAACCGCGATAGAGACAATGCCAAGCCCGCTCCAGAGCGCATAAACAACGCCCACGGGAATCGTCTTTAGCGTGATGGAGAGCAAGTAGAACGAGACACCGTAGGCGAGTACGACAATCATCGAGGGACCCAACCTTGTGAACTGCTCACTGGCCTTGAGTGCGGTGGTGCCGATTGTCTCTGCGACCACGGCGAGGGCAAGGATGAGGTAGACGGGCATAGGGAGGACTTTCACAAAGGCAGTTGTGCTGTCTCCTTGATCTCTTCCATTACAAAGCTGGCCGAGACGTCAGACAGTGGCACGCGGGCGATAAGACGTTGGTAGAGCGTATCATATCCTGCCATATCGGCCACCCTTGCGCGGATCAAATAGTCAAGATCACCACTCATGCGGTAGACGCCTTGAATCTCCGGCATCGCCTTTGTCGCACTGGAGAATTTCTCGAGCCAATCGGCGGAGTGAATGTTCGTACGCACAAGCATAAATACAGTGAGGCTTAGCCCGAGCTTGCTTGCATCAACGGTCGCGATGCGGCCTGTAATGACGCCCGCTTCTTCCAGCATCCGCACGCGGCGCCAGCAGGCATTGCGAGACAGGCCGACGTGCGCGCCCAATTCGTCGAGTGATTGCGCTGCATCACGTTGCAATGCGCTCAGTATTTTGCGGTCAATTGTGTCTGGTTCATGCATTTGGCCAGCTTAGTGGGAAATGTTCCCAAGACATAGATGAATAAACGAAACTTTGGGATAAATTTGCACCAAGATCAGCGTAGATTGCCTGTATCAGTACACAGGAGCCGTCATGATCACCCGCATCTTCCTCGACCATCCCGCCAAAGTAGACGAGACATTTCTGGAGCACATGCTGTTTGCGAGTAAATTTGCAGGAAAGCTGTTTCTGGCAGGGGGCGCAGCGTTAGTGCATGCCGTGGTGCCATGCTTGTTTGAAAAGACAGCGAGCAACATCACCGCCGAGCTATATGCAAAGACCCACAATCGCGGCGCATAAATGAGAAAGGCCGCAATCTGCTGCGGCCTTTCGTGTTTCATGATGCTAGCGCTTAGCCGTTTAGGGCTTTGTTCAGGTTTTCGTCGACCTTCTCAAGAAAGCCCATGGTGGTGAGCCAGCCCTGATCGGGTCCTACCAGCAAAGCGAGGTCTTTCGTCATGTGACCCGCCTCAACGGTGCCTACGACAACCTTCTCCAGCGTCTCGGCAAAGTTGATCAGCGCCGCATTGCCATCAAGCTTGCCGCGGTGCTTGAGCCCGCCCGTCCAAGCAAAGATAGACGCAATTGAGTTGGTCGACGTTTCTTCCCCCGCCTGATGCTGGCGGTAGTGGCGCGTAACGGTGCCGTGCGCGGCCTCCGCCTCAACCGTTTTGCCATCTGGTGTCATCAGGATCGAGGTCATCAGACCAAGTGAGCCAAAGCCCTGAGCCACGGTGTCGGACTGCACATCGCCGTCATAGTTTTTGCACGCCCAGACATAGCCGCCATTCCACTTCATCGCACAGGCGACCATATCGTCGATCAGGCGGTGCTGGTACTCAATGCCGGCCTCTTCGAATTGCTCTTTGAATTCCGTCTCGTAGATATGCTGGAACAGCTCGAGGAAGCGCCCGTCATATTGTTTGAGGATCGTGTTCTTGGTGCTCAGGTAGACAGGCCAGCCTTTCACAAGGCCGTAGTTCAGCGAGGCGCGGGCGAAATCGATGATGGATTTGTCCAAGTTATACATAGCCATAACCACGCCAGAATCAGGCGCATCAAACACTTCTTCCTCAATCTCGGTGCCGTCTTCGCCTACGAACTTGATCGTGAGCTTACCTGCACCGGGGAATTTGAAGTCAGTGGCGCGGTATTGATCGCCAAACGCATGACGTCCAACAACAATCGGCTGTGTCCAGCCCGGCACGAGGCGGGGGACGTTTTTGCAGATGATCGGTTCGCGGAAAATCACACCACCAAGGATGTTGCGGATCGTCCCGTTGGGCGAGCGCCACATCTTCTTGAGGCCGAATTCCTCCACCCGCGCCTCATCTGGCGTGATCGTAGCGCATTTGATGCCAACACCGTATTTCTTGATAGCTTCGGCGGAATCGATTGTGATCTGGTCATCCGTCTCGTCGCGCGACTGCATGCCGAGGTCATAGTACTTCAGGTCAATATCGAGATAGGGCAGGATAAGTTTCTTCTTGATGAAGTCCCACATGATGCGGGTCATCTCATCCCCGTCGAGTTCCACTACGGGGTTTTCTACCTTGATCTTGGTCATATCCGGTCCTTTGGCTACAGGCGTCTTGGTCCTGTGCTTACTGCAAAGACGCTTCAAACGAAAGGTCGTCTACCACAGTATACCGTTAGAGGTTTAGCCAGTTCTGAGCGCTGCAAAGAAGGCTGAAATTTTGGAGCGCGCGAACTCCCAAAGGGCAGGGGCACCGATGCTGATTTTGCTACCGACACGATCCGCGATCATCTGCTCTGTAACGTCATATCGGGTCCAGCTGCCGCCGCCAGATTGCAGATTTTGCATGGGCGGCTGGAAGCGATCGAGGGATTTTGCGAATTGAGCAGAAGGGGTCGTTGCGGCCTCAAACTCCTCCCAGATCGCGCGAAGTTCATTGCGCAAATCATCGGGAAGGAGACCGAATATACGATCCGCCGCTGCTTGTTCCTGCGCTTCCATCTCGGCAGTATCATGCGTGCCGAAGATCGGATTGTCGCCCGCGTCAATCTCCACAAGATCATGAAGGATCAGCATTTTGATGACCCGATTGATGTCCACATCAGGCCCTGCCTGATCCGCCAGCACCAGCGCATAAAGCGTCAGGTGCCAGCTGTGCTCGGCCGAGTTCTCAAAGCGCGAGTTGTCACAGAGCTCAGTTGCGCGCACGACCGACTTGAGCTTGTCCGCCTCGTTGAGAAAGGCGATCTGTTGCTCAAGCCGTGCTGTCATTCGCTGGCCGCGCGGTGCTTTTTCAGCGTAGCGGCCAGAAAGGCGCGGCCCTTTTGCTCGGCCATGCGCGTGCGGATCGCTGTCAAAAACGCCTCTTCCAGCGTTTGCGAGGACGCACCCAGCACATCGCCTACCTGCATGAACAAACGGTCTTCGCCCGTCTCTTTTTGAACAGCGAGGCACTCTTCGGCCAGCTGGTTGGCCATTTTGACGACCGCATCATCGGCCATTAGCGGGTGTTCTCGGTTAGGCGACGACGGACATATTCGGTTGTACTGTCGATCATCGTATCCATATGGGGCTCTTCAAAGAAGTGGCCCGCGCCCTCAATTTCCTGATGCGTAATGGTAATGCCCTTCTGCTCGTGGAGCTTGCTCACGAGGTTCACAGTATCCGCAGGAGGTGCGACGCGGTCGCCCGTGCCGTTGATCACCAGACCGGAAGCAGGACAAGGTGCAAGAAAGCTGAAGTCATACATATTGGCTGGGGGCGCTACGGAGATGAAGCCCGTGATCTCGGGGCGGCGCATCAGCAGCTGCATGCCGATCCACGCACCAAAGGAAAACCCCGCAACCCAGCAATGCTTGGAATTGTTGTTCATGGACTGCAAATAATCGAGGGCAGATGCCGCATCGGAAAGCTCGCCAATCCCCTGATCATATTCACCTTGGGATCGTCCGACACCGCGGAAGTTGAAGCGCAGCACTGTAAAGCCCATCTTATAAAAGGCGTAGTGCAGGTTGTAGACGACCTTATGGTTCATCGTGCCGCCAAATTGCGGATGCGGATGCAGGACAATTGCAATCGGCGCGTCACGCTCTTTTTGGGGATGGTAACGGCCCTCTAAGCGACCTTCGGGTCCGGGAAAAATAACCTCGGGCATGGGTGTTCTCTCTTGCGGGTCCTGAAGGCGCGAGGACATTCTTGACGAATTCACTCGGATACCTTAGAACAATTCTAATATCTAGCGCCACGTGCACGCCGTCTGTGTTGGCATGTAGGCATTTCAGCCGCCTTCGTCAAACAAAAGCCTGTTACGCTCAAAGGAGTTGCCATGAAATTATCGACAAAGGGACGTTATGCGATGGTCGCCTTGGCCGATATTGCCCTGCAACCGAGTGATACGCTTGTCTCCTTGGGCGACATTGCCGAGCGGCAGCAGGTGTCATTGCCGTATCTCGAGCAGCTCTTTGTGAAGTTGCGCCGTGCTGAACTGGTGTCATCAGTGCGCGGTCCCGGCGGCGGATACCGTCTGGCGCGGCCAGCCTCGGATATTCGTGTGGTCGACATCCTGAGTGCAGTAGATGAGAACGTTGATGCGATGCACAAGGGGGCAGGCGCATCTGGCGCCGCTTCGGGCAGTCGCGCGCAATCCATGACAAACCGTTTGTGGCAGGGGCTGAGTGCGCATGTGTATGTTTTTCTGCACCAGACAAGATTGTCCGATGTTGTGGAAAACCAGATGACGCCGTGCCCTGCGGTTCCCAATCTGTTTGCCGTTGTGGATGAGTAAGATGTTGGATTTGGATATTTGTGACCAAAAGACATGAGCAGGGTTTATCTGGATCATAACGCGACCACGCCTTTGCGGGCAGAGGCGCGTGCGGCGATGGTTGATGCCATGGATGTCGTTGGCAATCCGTCCTCGGTTCATGCGGAGGGGCGCGCAGCGAAGATGCTGGTGGAGCGTGCGCGTGGCCAAGTGGCCGAGTTGGTGGGATGTAGGTCGCAGCAGGTGGTCTTTACCTCAAGTGCGACCGAGGCGGCCGCTTTGGCCGTGGCTCAGAGGGGGCGGCACGGAGGCGTATTTGCTGCGTTGCCGACAGAACATGACTGTTTGGGTGTTTGGTCGGAGAAGGAGATGGTTTCGCTGTATGAAAAAGGTGGAATGCTCGCGCCGAACGGCGCAGGTGAATTTTTAAACACTATCTCAGGCCTAGCGCATCAAAGACGGGCTGCTGAAACAGCATCAGTTGCACTTGTGGCGATTTCCGCCGCCAATAGTGAGACTGGAATTCTTGGTCAGAAGGGTGCCGTGATCGGGAGTGGCCGCATTAGTGCATCGGAGATTGGCACAGTTCCCTATTCGACTATTTGTGACATAACCCAACTGGCAGGTAAAATGCCAGTGGTCTACGGCGATGTCACACCGTCCTATGCCATCTTGTCTGCGCATAAAATCGGCGGCCCCAAGGGCATTGGCGCACTGATCAACTTTACCGCCGATGATCCAGAGCCGATTTTGCGCGGGGGCGGGCAGGAAATGAACCGCCGTTCGGGCACGGAGAACATTATTGGCATAGCGGGATTTGGCGCGGCGGCGGAAGCGGCTGGCCGTGACGTCGCGTCCGGAAAATGGGACGAAGTGGCGCAACTTAGAAATATTCTAGAAAAGACTATTGCGGCTGCCTCAGATCAGACTATTTTTGTCGGGAATGAAGTGAACCGCTTGCCGAACACATCTTGCATGCTTACGCCCGGTTGGAAGGGCGAGACGCAGGTCATGCAGATGGATCTCGCGGGGTTCGCGATTTCCGCGGGGTCCGCGTGCTCCAGCGGGAAGGTAAAGGCCAGCAAGGTTTTGTTGGCCATGGGATATGACGAGGTCGAGGCGGCATGTGCAATACGCGTGTCTCTGGGCCTTGAGACGACAAAAGACGACGTGATGCGATTTGCCGAGGCATGGACGCGCATGTTCGAAAAACACCAAAAGCGGGCGGCATGAAGCCCTGGTCGAGAGGAAGATGACAATGGATACGATTGTAGACAGCGGCGTAAAAGACGGCGTCGATCAGGAAACGGTGGATGCGGTGCGCGAAGTTGGCGGGGCCTACAAGCATGGTTGGTCCACTGACATCGAGATGGAATACGCACCTCTTGGTCTGGATGAGGATATTGTAAAGCTTATTTCCTCCAAGAACGAAGAACCCGAATGGATGACCGAGTGGCGTCTTGGCGCCTATGCGCGCTGGCAGCAGATGCGCGAGCCGGACTGGGCGATGGTGGACTATCCCGAGATCAATTTTCAGGAACAGTATTATTATGCGCGTCCCAAGAGCATGGCGGAGAAGCCCAAGTCCTTGGATGATGTCGACCCCAAGCTGCTCGAGACATACAAAAAGCTGGGCATCCCGCTCAAGGAGCAGGCGATCCTTGCGGGTGTCGAGGGTGCTGAAAACATGGGCGACGAGCCCCGCAAGGTGGCTGTTGATGCTGTGTTCGATAGCGTCTCTGTCGGGACGACGTTCCGCGACGAGCTGGCCAAGGCGGGTGTCATCTTTTGCTCCATCTCGGAAGCGATCAAAGAGCACCCCGAGCTGGTGAAGAAGTATCTGGGCTCTGTCGTGCCTGTGCAGGATAACTTCTATGCGACGTTGAATTCCGCAGTCTTTTCCGATGGCTCGTTCGTCTACGTGCCGCCCGGCGTGCGCTGCCCCATGGAGCTGTCCACCTATTTCCGCATCAATGCAGAGAACACAGGGCAGTTCGAGCGGACCCTGATCATCGCCGACAAAGGGTCCTATGTGTCCTATCTCGAGGGCTGTACCGCGCCCCAGCGTGATGAGAGCCAGCTGCACGCAGCTGTGGTCGAAATCATTATCGAGGAAGATGCGGAGGTGAAATATTCCACCGTGCAGAACTGGTATCCGGGTGACGAGAACGGCAAGGGCGGGATCTATAACTTTGTGACCAAGCGTGCCGACTGTCGTGGTGACCGTGCCAAAGTGATGTGGACGCAGGTTGAAACGGGGTCCGCTGTGACGTGGAAATACCCGTCTTGCATCCTGCGCGGTGACGATTCACAGGGCGAGTTTTACTCCATCGCCATCGCCAACAACATGCAGCAGGCGGATACGGGCACCAAAATGGTGCATCTGGGCAAGAACACAAAGTCACGGATCGTCTCCAAGGGGATCAGCGCGGGCAAGGCACAGAACACGTATCGCGGGCTTGTTTCCATGCACCCGAAGGCAAAAGACAGCCGCAACTACACGCAGTGTGACAGCCTGCTAATCGGCGACAAATGCGGGGCGCACACAGTGCCCTACATCGAGGTCAAGAATAACTCGAGCCGTGTGGAGCATGAGGCGACCACATCCAAGGTCGATGACGACCAGCTGTTCTATTGCCGTTCGCGCGGGATGGACGAGGAGGAGGCCGTGGCCCTCGTAGTGAACGGGTTCTGCAAAGATGTACTTCAAGCGTTGCCGATGGAATTTGCCATGGAAGCGCAGGCGCTTGTGGCGATCTCGCTCGAAGGGTCCGTTGGCTGATGCAAAAGCTTGTTCGGGAAACTGGTATCGCGATGGCGGTCTTTGCGGTGCTCAGCTTTGCCTTCGGGCTGGGCGGCAATGATGCGAAGACCCTGTCGGGTGCGCTCATTGCGGGCGTCACCTTTGGCGTTGTCTACTTCCTGATTGGGTTGGCCATAAACTGGTTCAAAGGACGCAATTCATGATCATTACCACCACCAACAGCGTCGAAGGACGCAGCATCACCGCCTATCACGGCGTTGTCGTGGGTGAAGCGATTATGGGTGCCAATGTGGTGCGTGATCTCTTTGCACGGGTCACTGACATCGTTGGTGGACGTTCGGGCCAGTACGAGAACAAATTGCGGGATGCGCGCGAGGCTGCCATGCGCGAGATCGAGCAAGAAGCGCTCGCAAAGGGCGCAAATGCAATCGTGGGTGTCGACATCGACTATGAGATTATCGGCGACAGTATGATGATGGTCTCCGTTTCCGGCACGGCGGTGTCACTGGGGTGAGCCTTGCTGCGCTGCATAAGAACCCCCTCCGCCTGCATTGGTGGAAAGCGGTGCCGAATTTCGGCGATGCGATCAATCCTTTGATCGTGGGCCATGTGGCTGGTCGCGTGGTAAAACACATCGGCGCGCGGCGCGCGGATCTGTTCGCAATCGGGTCCATTATGCAGATGGTCAAACGGACACAAAACGTGGCCCGCGAAGAGGGTGAGAAGCTTTGTGTGTGGGGGACAGGCCTGCTGAAACCTATATTCGGGCACGACTTCCTCGACAATGTAGAACTGGCACTGGTGCGCGGCCCGATCACGGCAGCATTGCTCAAGCGTGAAATGAAGCAGTTCGGCGACCCCGGCCTGCTAATCAATGAGGCCCTCCCGTTCGAGGGCACGCGCATCGACCGTATCGGCGTGGTACCGCATTACACGCTTGTGGATGATCCCGAATTGCTGGCCTTTGTGGCTTCCGATCCTGCCTATGTGCTTATCGATCCGCGGGATGATGCTGCAGATGTATGTTTGCAAATTGCGTCTTGTGCCCATGTGTTTTCCTCTTCCTTGCACGGGCTGATCGTCGCCGATGCTTACGGTGTTGCGAACACATGGATAGAGCCCAAAGGGCAGAGCTGGCTCAAATACCTCGATTATGCGGCCTCTGTCGGGCGCTCTGATATGATGGCACCTCTGTCGATTGACGCGGCCAAAACGCACCGAAGCGGCCCCATTTGTTATGGCGACGCGATTGAAGCAGCGCGTGAAGCACTACACGCCAGCTTTCCTGCCAGATTAAAATCAACGGCTTAACGGCCAACAGACACATCGCGCTTTGCGCAGAATTAGAAATACAAGGAGCATCCCATGCTGAGCATCAAAAACCTTCAGGTCAAGCTGGAAGACGAAGACAAGCAAATCCTCAAAGGCGTCGATCTTGAGGTCGAAGCGGGCAAAGTGCACGCGATTATGGGGCCGAATGGTTCCGGTAAATCCACGCTGTCCTATGTTCTGTCAGGTAAGGACGGGTACGAAGTCACGGATGGCTCTGCCGAATTGGAAGGCGAAGACCTGCTCGACATGGAGCCTGAGGAGCGCGCCGCGGCTGGCCTGTTCTTGGCGTTCCAGTATCCCGTAGAGATCCCCGGCGTAGGCAACATGACATTCCTGCGCACCGCGGTGAATGCACAGCGCAAAGCACGTGGTGAAGAAGAGATGTCCGCCGCTGAATTCCTCAAAGTGGTCCGTGCGCGGGCCAAGGAATTGAAGATCGATGCCGATATGCTCAAACGCCCCGTCAACATGGGCTTTTCGGGCGGTGAGAAAAAACGTAACGAAATCTTGCAGATGGCGATGCTTGAGCCAAAGATGTGCATCCTCGACGAGACAGACTCAGGTCTGGACGTGGACGCGATGAAGCTGGTGGCTGAAGGCGTGAACGCACTGCGCTCCGAGGGCCGTGGTTTTCTGGTCATCACGCATTACCAGCGTCTTCTGGACCACATCAAACCAGACGTTGTCCACATCATGGCAAACGGTCGCATCGTGAAAACGGGTGGCCCAGAGCTGGCGCTCGAGGTCGAGAACAACGGCTATGCAGATATCCTCGCCGAGGTGGTGTAATGGCAGACGCAGCAGCAAAAACCGATCCAACCGAAGCGATGATTGCGTCATTGTCCAAGCCGGAGGCAACTTGGGCAGCCCCAGCGCGTGAAGACGCACTGGCACGTTTGCGCACCATGGGCCTTCCGCAGCGGCGCGACGAGTATTGGAAATACACACGCCCCGATACATTGACCCAGACGGTGGCTCCTGAGGCAAAATTGCTGGCCGCCGAAGAAGTGCCGATGTTCGACGGTGCGGAACGTTTGCAGATCGTATTTGTCGACGGTGTTTATGATGAAGAAGCGTCCGATGATCTGAGCCTTGAGGGTGTCACGATCGAACGGCTCGCCGCAGCCGATAGTGATCTGCATTGGGCCAAGAACCTCTACGGTGTGCTTGAAGCACGGGGCCAGACGCCTGTGGCGCGTCCTCTCGCTGCGCTCAACACGGCCTTTGCAACAGACGGCGTGTTGATCCATGTGACGGGCAAACCCAGCAAACCGATCAATATGATTTATCACCGCAAATCAGAAGGTTCTGATGCGATCCTGCACCACTGCATCAAGCTTGATGCAGGCGCTGAAGTGACAGTTCTGGAAAATGGTGCCGCCGCTGCGCGCTTTAACAAGGTGATGGAGGTAGAGGTGGCCGATGGTGCCTCCTTCCACCACATCCGCACGCAAGGGCGTGATCACGAGCGCCGTGCGGCAACGCATATCTTCGCTCGTCTAGGCACAAACTCGGCGTTTCGCTCCTTTACCATGACGGTGAATGGTGTGCTGACCCGCAATGACTGTGTGATCGAGCTTACGGGTGATGATGCGATTGCCAACGTTGCTGGCGCATGTGTGGGTGATGGTGATTTCCACCACGACGATACGGTTTTCATCACCCATGACGCGGTCAATTGTCAGAGCCGCCAGGTCTTTAAGAAAGTCCTGCGCAACGGGGCGACTGGCGTTTTTCAGGGCAAGATTCTTGTAAAAGAAGGCGCGCAGAAAACCGATGGCTATCAGATCAGCCAATCCCTGCTCCTCGATGGCGACAGCCAGTTCCTCGCCAAGCCGGAATTGGAAATCTACGCCGATGATGTGGCCTGTAGCCATGGCTCAACCTCTGGCGCGATTGATGAAGACGCATTGTTCTATCTGCGCTCGCGCGGTGTGCCCCATGCCGAAGCCACGGATATGCTGACGCTGTCGTTCCTTGCCGAAGCGGTGGAGGAAATCGACGACGAGGGTCTGCGTGAGGAGATGACGGAGCGCCTCGGCGCTTGGTTGCAGCGGCGCCGGGACTAATCGATGGCACTGACGGGCGATATTATTGCGACCTATAAAGGGCCGCGCCGCATTGTGGCGCGGTTCCTTTCGCAGGGCCGCAACGAAGTGCGGGCACTGTTGTTTGTGCTGATCGCAGGCATGATGATGTTTATCGCCGTCATGCCCTATCAGGCCCGTGAAGCGCAGTTGGATCCGGAGGTGCCGATACAGGCGCGCATGTATTGGAGTGCGTTGTTCTACATCCTGCTCGTGCCGATCCTGCTGTATCTTGTGGCACTGGTGCTGTGGCCTGTGGTCTGGCTCTTTCGCCGTCCTGTCACGGTGTACGAGGTGCGGTTCAGCATGTTCTGGGCGCTTCTTGCAACAACGCCTGTGATGATCCTGCTCGGTCTGACCGCAGGATTGATCGGGCAGGGGCCACAGCTCACTGCAGTGGGATACCTTTGGATGGCGGTGTTCAGCTGGTTCTTTATTTCTGGGCTTAGCGTGCGGATGGATCAACTTGATGATGAATAAGGACGCTCTCAAAGCGCTTGCGATTGAAACAGTGCAAAGCCCGCGTACCGCGGCGCAGAAGATCATGGGGCTGAATTATAGCCGTGATGTTATGTGGTCGGCACTCGTGTTGGTCGCCTGTCTCAACAGCATCATCTATAGCCTTACGCTTTTGACGGTGGACACCGAGGCACTGCCCGCACTTATGCGGAACCCGATCATGTTCTTCGCGCTGGTGACAGGGCTGCAGGTTCTCACGGTGCACGGCTTCTATTGGGGTGGCCGCATGATCGGCGGGCAAGGCGATCTGGGCGAGATGCTGTCACTGATGGTTTGGGTCCAAGCGCTGCAAGCAGCCGCGAATGCTGTGCTTTTGGTACTGCTACTCATCTCACCAGGCATTGAACAATTGCTATCCTTCGCGGTGGGTATATTCGGGCTTTGGATTACCCTTAATTTTATTACCGAGGCGTTGCGCCTGCCGAGCCTTTGGCACGCGATCGGGGTGTTGTTTATCGCCACGATGGGCATCGCTTTCGGGCTCGTAATTCTGGTGTCTATGATTGGCCTAAGCGCCATGGGAGTACCCACAAATGTATGATGTCTCCGCGATCCGCAAAGATTTTCCCATCTTGTCGCGTGAAGTGAACGGCAAGCCGCTGGTGTATCTCGACAACGGCGCATCGGCGCAGAAGCCTCAGGTCGTGATTGATGCGATTTCCACCGCCTATTCCCATGAATATGCCAACGTGCATCGCGGTTTGCATTACTTGTCCAATCTCGCGACAGATAAATACGAGGCGGTACGCGGCAAGATTGGGCGCTTTGTAAACTCCGCCTCGGAAGACGAGATCATCTTTAACTCTGGCACCACAGAGGCCATCAATATGGTCGCCTATGCTTGGGCCATGCCGCGCATGCAGGCGGGCGACGAGATCATCCTGAGCGTGATGGAGCATCATGCCAATATCGTGCCATGGCACTTCCTGCGCGAGCGGATGGGCGTTGTAATTAAATGGGTGGATGTCGACGATAAAGGCGCGCTCGACCCTCAGGCCGTCATTGACGCGATAACGCCCAAGACCAAATTGATCGCGATCACCCATATGTCCAACGTGCTGGGCACTGTTGTGGATGTGAAAACCATTACCGCTGCCGCCCATGCAAAAGGCGTGGCTGTGCTGGTCGATGGCTCGCAGGCTTCGGTTCACATGCCTGTGGACGTGCAGGACATCGGATGTGATTTCTACTGCCTCACAGGGCATAAGCTTTACGGTCCATCAGGTTCGGGCGCCATCTATGTCAAGGCGTCGCGCATGGATGAGATGCAGCCCTTTATCGGGGGCGGTGATATGATCCGCGAAGTCACCAAGGATGCGGTAATCTATAACGACGCGCCCATGAAATTCGAAGCAGGCACGCCCGGGATCGTGCAGATGATCGGCCTTGGCGTGGCGCTCGACTATATGACCTCTGTCGGGCTGGACCAGATCGCAGCACATGAAGCTTCCCTGCGGGACTATGCGATGACCAAGCTGGCAGGGCTGAACTGGATTCAGGTGCAAGGCACGACGCCCGACAAGGGCGCGATCTTCAGCTTCACCATGGAAGGCGCAGCGCACGCGCATGACATCTCGACCATCCTCGATAAGAAGGGCGTTGCCGTGCGCGCGGGCCAGCATTGTTGCGGACCACTGATGGAGCATATGAACCTCAATGCCACCTGCCGTGCCTCCTTTGGCATGTATAACACCACGGATGAGGTCGATACATTGATCGACGCGCTTGAGTTGGCGCATGATCTGTTTGGCTGAAGTGTTTTTGAATTGCAGGGGCGGGGTCGTCGGACTATACCGCCTCTCGTGGACCCTTAGCTCAGCTGGATAGAGCGCTGCCCTCCGAAGGCAGAGGCCAGAGGTTCGAATCCTCTAGGGTCCGCCATTTTAGCGCATTATACCCTTGTTAATAAACGATTTTAGATAATTAAGTCCCCCAGAACGTCCCCCACGTCAGAATTGGCAGGCGGAGTTTTGAGCAGTTCCTTAAAGCCAGTTTTTCCAGCATTGAATTTCAGTTAGTTTCCAGACCGATCTAGGATTTGGCATGGATCAGGTTAACTATCGCGAAAATTTGTGATTGGTATAAGGTGTTCAATCTCGCTCCGGATATCTTTGACATCTGATGCGCCATTCGTCGCTTGAATAAAAATTTGGGGGCCGCAATGTGCACATAGTGGACCTTTGCTGTACCTGCTCGAATGATGAATTAAAAATTAAGTTATTTGGCTAGAACCGCTATTATGAGAACAACAAAGCATAGTGCGACCCACCGACCTGTTTGTCTGACTTGCCCTGTCAAAAGTGCGATAGCATCTACTTGTGCAAGTAACGCGTTGTTTCTTTCAATGCACAGATCGTGCTCGTCATTCGCCTCAGGTGACGCCAATGCCGACTCGTCGTCGAGATCAAGTCGGTCTTTTTGGTTGGCTGCTTGATAGCTTGCTTTAAGAGGCCGAATAACCCCGATATCCACTGGCGCATGGTCGACACTAGAGAGCATTTTCTTTCGCTCTTCTGCGCCAAGCCAAAAGTCATCTGGAATATCCTCCGCATTTTCCACGTTCTTCTTACTATCGAGAAACTTGATTGACCTACCTTCACTGATTGCGGGGGACCATTCAGCGAAGAAATTTGGGAATTTGGACGTATCGACGTGAGCTCGTAATATTGCACCCGGCTCAGACAACTCGGACACGAGCGCCTGAAATCTGGAGGTGTGGACATTTATTTCTAGATAGAATTCGTCCCACCCTTCGACATCTAAATCTGGCTCCATAAACAGGCCGCCAAAGCTTACTGCCTCCCCGATCTCATTCGAACGAATGGTTAGTGAAACTTCATGGTGTGCTCTCTTATTGCCAAATAACGAAAGGGAAAACCGTCCCCACCGAGCTGGCTGAATCGTTCCTTTGCCGGAGATCAAAGTTGTCATTGGGCGGTCAGAGTTTTCCGTTTCATCATACTCGTTCACCACGCTTGCAATTGTCCGAATCTCCATTTGATCGCAAAGAATGTCGAAGGATAGTTGCGCGGAACGCCCGTACTCAGGCTCGTCACCCGTTGGTTCATCGCCTTCATACTCGATGAATGCTCCCCTACTATGAAAGCCGCCTTCTGGTAAAAATCTGATTTTCAAAGCAACATCCCCTTTTTCCTGTAGGATCAACATTGCCGATGCAGCGCAAGTGGGCAATGGCGCTCTTGCAAGAAATGCCGTTGAATGCGGATGCGGATACGCAGATGTTGAGCCGAATTTTTGACAGCATGATTTCTCGAGGGATTTTCAATTATAAGGCAAACACGAGCGCTTTAAGCTAAAATCTCTTGTCTCTGATCAATGCATTGACAATTGTTCGCAGCTTTACGGCGTCTAAGCTTCTGTTACCGTGTTGGAAGTTGGGATGGTTTCGCCCCTTTTGTGCACCGCCGCGCGCGCCGTGCATCCGGCAAACTTGCCAGCCGCGTACCGACGGATTTTTGCACGGCAGGCCTGAGCGTTTTGATTTCGCAGTGCAGCGGGGCGCAGAGTGCATGGGGTTAACGTCTCTTTTCATTGCGTGCCCCCCCCCCTTGTGACATTGCCAACAACGGCTTGTCCGCCGCTCTCGACGGTCACACGCTCCACACGCACGGTTTGTTTGCCCTTACTGCGGTAGCGTTTGAGGGTGTCCATTTGGGCGGCATAGCTACGTGCCAGCTTGTTCAAAGCCCGCTCCGCTGCATCTTGTTGCGGGATGTTCTCGACGTGGTTCAGCCGGCGCGCCAGCATCATCGTTGCTTGGTGGATCGCGACCATCTGCGACAAGAGCAACGCTTCGGCTGCGTCCCTTGGTTCCATTGCATCAATGAAACCAACCGCAAAATTTGCAGCACCTTCGTCTATTATTTTGCCGTGTGAACCTAGGCTGGCAATTTGCCCAATCAGACCCTTGGCAATTTCTTTACCTTTGTTTGGGGTCGATATGCGGCTCCAATCACCGTCAAAATCGACTGATAAACCACCATGTTTGTCTTTTTCGATGCTTAATGTTGGACTTTCGCGGAGTGTCGCATCGGTGCTCTTGCCGTCCAGTTTTGTAACATCATTGCTCATTTCTCTGTCCTTTCGGGTGTTCCCATTTCTTTGTGATGCCGTTCCAATGCCGCTTATCAGGTCCGTGCTTGTCCCAATCCGATAGCTTGCGCCAATCAGCTAACGACACCACGCAGCCTGTCCATGTCAGGGGATGCCCCGCCACAGACACGCCATGCCTAAATGGATCAGCTTCGCGTTTTTGCGCAGGGGATGATGCGACATCCGCGACAACTGCGACACGCAGTGGGGCAACTGGCGCAACGACCAGAACCGGCTGGCGTGCTGATGAGTGAGTGGCGTCGCCTTCGATTGCATTCAAAGCCTGCTGCACATCAAACCACATGCGCGCAGTCCTTAATAATACGCCAGCTTTCGTTGCGTGCGGCACCGCGGACAACCGTGCCGGGGTCTAGGGGCGCAATCCAACCGTGTCGCTCTAATAGGCTTAGCGCAGCCCGAGCCTTAGGGCTTTCGCGCAGGGCATTCGGGCCAAGGCGTACCACGTCGCGCACCATGATTTCCGGTCCGGCCCAATTCTCAAACAACCATTTGCGCAGGGCTTCGGCCCTGTCGATTTCCTGCGATACCGTGGCCGCATCGGCCAACCGCACCGCTTCGGATAAATGAAATTGCGCCAACGTAATGGCCTTGCCCATGTCATCCGGTGTCACGTTATCTGCACGTAGGTCACGCCATAGGGTCAGGACTCCCGCGATGCGCGCTGCTTGCTCTGCTGATTTGCTGGCATAGCCTGCCAAGCGGCTCAGATCTCCGCCGGGTGCCTGAGCCAGTTCTACAGTATCCGAATACCCAACAAGCAATCTGCGCGCGCCATCTGACAAGGGCAGGGTGCGCGGCTGCAATTCGCGGGTGTCAGGGTCCATCGGCATAGGGGTTTCAAGGATGCGGTGCAGCCGTTCGCCAAAACGTCCCAACGCCGCATCGTTGCGTTGTGTGATGCCATGCAACCGCGTCCCGATGGTGCTGGGTGGTTCGCAGATCAGGAAACGCGGCAGAAAGCCTGTGTCCGCTGCCATCGGGTCTGCCATAAAGCTGCGCGCTACGCCGGGCTGCACCATCAGGTGAACGGCTAACCGCCGCCCATAAAGGGTCGCGTGCCCATCGCCAGAGCGCGTTCGCCTGATCGCGTTACCTTGCCAGAGGTCATTCAACGCGGCTAGCGTCTTTTGCCTGTTCTCGGAGTTCATGGCATGCCCGCCAAGAAACTGGCCGCCTTCGTCGCTGAAAATGCCAAGGGATGGCTGTCCGTTCGCGTAAAGACGTGTCAGACCTTCAAACGTCGGTTCAGTCACAGTGCGGTCAGCGGAGGGTGGTGCCGCCGGCTCTGCGCCCAGCGCATTCAGATCGACACGCGCGGCTGTTCTCTTTTCGCCTTTACCCCGTTTTGCTTCGCTCAATATGCGGTCACGCTCCCCTTTCCAGAGTGCTTGCGCGTTCGTCCAAGATTGCAAGTCATTGCGCTGAGTTTTGCCTTGCTCACGTTCAAAAGTGCGCAAAGCGGCCATAAGGGGCGCGTCACAACTCGATTTGCGTTCCCCGCTGCCTGCGATGGTCAGCAGGTAGAGTGACAGCGCACGGGTGCCGCCTAGAGTTTCAACATCTGCGAAGCCTTGTACCGCAAGGGATGCCACAGCCAAAGCTGATGCACCCGGTATAGCGATAGGTGCCTGCGTCAGCCCATGCACCGCTTGAACCGCATCTGTCAGCGGTCCTAAGGCATGTACGGGATAATCTGCACCAGCGGCAATTTCACGCAAGAGCGGTTGCGGGCTTTCGGGTGAAAATGGGGTTTCGGTTGCGTGAACATTCATCATGCCACCACCTTTCCTGTCAGAATATCATTCCAATCACGGCCATCAGGAGCAGGCAAAAGCGATACCTGCCATCCCGTACCATGTGCGCGTGTCGCCAAAGCCTGCGCCGCCGCGCGGCCCGCGGTGTCGCCATCGGGCGCAATGGTCAATCGGCCCGGCGTGTCAGGCAGGCGCAGCCCTCGAATGCCCGATGTCGACAGCGCCGCCCAAATCGTCGCAGGGGCGCGCAACAGCCCGCTGGAAAGGCTAAGAGCAGTTTCAATTCCTTCTGCGACCACAAGTGTTTTCGGCCGATCAGAGAGGCACACAGCGCCGCCTTGCACCGCACCCAGCATCGCTTTAGGCGGCGTCACTTTGGCCTTGCCGCAGCCATCGGCGCGCAGATAGGTGCGATGCACCGCAAAGCCGTCAGCGCCATCCACCAGCGCCACCATTGCAGGGATCCGCTTAGCAGATGAGTGCCAGCATTCCGGTTCAAATCGCAGGGTGTCAGGCAGGGCGCAAGTGATGCCCCGCTCCCGCAAGTATGTTTCGGCCAAAGTGTCTGCAATCGGCTGCGCGCGCGTCCATAAACGGTGTGCCTGCTCAGCCCGCATTGCATCTGTCTTGCATTTTTCCGCTGCTCGCGCCTTAATGATCTCTGGATCAGGGCGCGCATAGCTGTTGAGCGTGATGCCCGCCGCCGCTGCAATTTCGTGGTAACTGCAGCCGGTCTTTTTGCAGTCGAGCAGTAGCTTGCCGCCGTTTCCATCCGCGAGGGTCAGCGCGTTCTGCGCTTTGCGGCCCTCACATTGGCATACGGGGCATGGCGCGCAGCCATAGCGGCCATACCACTTGCCGCGCAGGCTATGGGTAAGGTGCTTTGCGTCCATCATGACGAATCCCCCCATGCCAACGCAGCGACAGTTTGTGCTTGGGTGACGGTCTGTCCGTGCGAATGCATCAAACGATCAACCTGCTGTTTTGAGTTGGCATCGCTTTTCGCGCTCATAGCACCCATACTGTCGCCGTTGTGGCGCGCGGGTGCTTGCTGTGGTACAAACTGGGCCTTCGCTGCATTTGCGTAGTAGTCGACCCGACCCTGTTCCTGCGCTAACAGGTTCCGGGCCATTTCATTTATGCCGCTCATATCAAGCGACCTTGGTTTCACGGGATTCAAGCCACGCGGTTATGTCGCTTTCGCGCCACGCAACAAGGCGCTTTCCCAGCTTCACAGAATGCGGGAATTCGTTATCTTTCATCCATTGATAAATGGTTGAGCGTGAAAGCCCAGTGATGCGCTCCACTTCAGGGCGACGCAGGAGAGTTTCTGCCATTGGTGGTTCCTTTCGGTGCCAGTTGTTACTGGTGGGAAAGAAAACATGGATGGCTTCCACCGTTCCATTGGAAACCCCTACTGGGTGGTTTCACCCGGCAATAGCTTTAGAAAAGTTTCAAGGCGGTCAGCCGCACTGATTGCGACAAGGTGCTTCTGTTTTTCGGTTCTGTTCGGTAAGCCTTGAAGCTTTACGTAACTCTTTCGCCAAAGGTCAGTAAGATCAGCGGGTGCCTGAAAGTTTGCGGCATAGGCAGCCTCTCTTACGATTTTTAGCGCCTTGGTTTCACTGACATCGAATAACAACCAAACCTCATAGATTATGGCCGACAATATTACGTTCCGCTTTGCCAAATTGTAGACTTCGGTTGCTCTTGGGCGGGGCCATTCCCCAATGAGTTGGCAAACCGTAAATTCAGTGAGCGATCTTGGAAGTGGCTTCTTTCGGAGCAGGTTGTTGACGCAAATACTTCGAGCAATGTCCCAATGAACAGCGCTGTCCTTGCTCCTTTCAACTAGGAGTTTGGCGTCTTGTTCGCTTATCTCCATCCAAATGTCTGAGGCCTCGCGGTCATCTAAGTCGACCCCGCCATGTGTGATAACGTTGATTTCCTTGCTAGCATCGGGGGTCCAGAAACCAAATTTTGCCGGCTGCCCACTATAGGCAACGGACCTGAGGTGTTCAGTCGCGTATTCAAGCGCCTCCCGCTTAGTCATCCAAACACCTTGTGCACGTTGCTTTGTTGATCGTCTTTCCCTTCCAATGTGTTACCCCAGTGGTTCATCATCCCCCGCCGCCGCTCGACCAAATCACTGCGCTGATAAGCCCGCTCCACATCTGACCCAATAAAGTGCGCGAGCGCGATTTCGGCCATTTCGCGCGGATAGCCTTCCTCAGCCTGTCTCTTATACACATCTCCGAGCCCACGAGACAGGCAGAAATCTC